>Ga0256829_1000136_pt1 | contig 95280 bp, 84 predicted proteins | sample 131447metaG_FD_185979 | JGI IMG/M metagenome (GOLD analysis project Ga0256829, IMG submission 185979) | Hydrothermal vent microbial communities from Lau Basin, Pacific Ocean - 131-447 | ecosystem: Environmental > Aquatic > Marine > Hydrothermal vents | place: Pacific Ocean: Lau Basin | collected... | reverse complement strand
TGATATTCGCGATCGGTCAGCGTCAGGGCAGGGGCCACGGTGATCGAATCGCCTGTGTGAACGCCCATCGGGTCGATGTTTTCGATCGCACAGATGATGATGGCATTGTCGGCTTTGTCGCGCACGACCTCCATCTCATACTCTTTCCAACCGAGCAGGCTTTCATCGACCAGGATTTGAGCGACGGGCGAGGCGGCGATCCCGGCGCGGCAGATCTCTTCATATTCGGCGCGATTGTAAGCGACGCCGCCGCCTGTGCCGCCAAGCGTAAAGGCCGGACGGATGATGGCTGGCAGGCCGACATGATCAAGCACGTCGAGGGCGTTTTTCAGGCCCGTGATGCGATCGTAGGAGCCGTCTTCATTCTTCGGCGACGAGACGATCTCTGCTTTCGGGTTTTCGAGTCCGATACGATCCATAGCTTCGCGAAACAGTTTGCGATCTTCGGCCATTTCAATCGCATCTGCGCGTGCGCCAATCAGTTCCACACCGTGCTTAGAAAGAACCCCCGCCTGTTGAAGGGCGAGGGCACAATTCAAAGCGGTTTGACCTCCCATGGTCGGGAGCAGCGCGTCAGGCTTTTCGATCTCGATGATTTTTTCGACGAAATCTGGGGTGATTGGCTCGATATAAGTCGCGTCGGCGAGGCCGGGGTCGGTCATGATTGTGGCCGGGTTGGAATTGACCAGGATGACCCGGTAGCCTTCCCCTTTCAGGGCCTTGATCGCCTGAACACCAGAATAATCGAATTCACAAGCCTGGCCGATAATGATCGGGCCGGCACCGATAACAAGAATGGATTGAAGATCGGTGCGTTTCGGCATCAGGATTTCCTTCTTGTTTCACGGCCTAGGCAAACGGCTGCCCTATAGCGGGGAGTCGGTAGAGCGGGCAAGCGGAAAAGCAGCCAAAACCGCGAAAACATGTACTGTTTCGCAGTTGGTGGGTCATAGTGCCGAGCAAGTACTCTTCCGGTGTTACGGGTGTGGCATCAAAGCAACGGTCGGGCAGCGAATTTAAATATTAACTATTCGTAGGATGTTTTCCGCGAAGGCAACCCCCTATCTCGACGCCCCCAATAAAAAAGCAAGGATAATGGGTATGAATAAATCTCGATTACTGGCGGGAGGCGCGTTTTCACTCGCGATTCTGTCAGCAGCTCTCCCAGCAAATGCACGGGATACTGAAACAGCCGACGATGCCGACGAGCTCCGTCAAAGCCAGATTGTCGTGACGGGGACACGATCAGCGGACCGAACCGCGCTGGAAACGTCTGTTCCTGTCGATGTCTTTCCGGTTGCAGAGCTCACTGAAACCGGTCGAACAGAATTGAATCAGATTCTCGCCGCAACGGTTCCATCGTTCAACTTCAACCAAACTGCAATCAGTGATGGCTCGGACATCATTCGCCCGGCAACTCTGCGTGGCCTTGCGCCAGACCAGACCCTTGTTTTGGTCAATTCTAAGCGCCGTCACTCGTCTTCACTGGTGAACATTAACGGCACCGTTGGCCGTGGCTCATCTGCCGTCGACCTGAACTCGATCCCGACCGCTGCGATTGGTAGCGTCCAGGTTCTGCGTGATGGGGCTTCTGCGCAGTATGGTTCTGATGCGATTGCGGGCGTTATCAACGTCCTCCTGAAAGAAGAATCTTCCGGCGGCGGCGCGAATATTCGCTATGGCGCGTTTGTCACCGACATCAAAGGCCAAGGCCGAGACCGCGTCGATGGTGAAACGCTTCAGATCAGCGGTTGGAAAGGCTTCGCGCTTGGCGAGTCTGGCTTCCTGACCGTGTCGGGCGAGTACAAGGATCGCAACCCATCGAACCGCGCTGGTTTGGACCCGCGCCGTCAGTACATCACGCCAGGCGGCGTAACCGATCCGCGTGAAAACACCTTCAATCGCCTCAATCACAATTGGGGTAACGGTAATGCAGAAGACTTTAGCGTCTTTGCCAATGCCGGTTTTGGCTTGAATGAAGATTGGGAGCTTTATGGCTGGGCCGGTTATCAAGACCGCGAAGCTGAAAGTACGGGTTTCTATCGTCGCTCGAGTGACTCTGCGACAGGCCCCCTCGGCACACGTAGCACACCGCGGAACCTGACCGAGATCTATCCGGACGGTTTCCTGCCAACCATTGTTGGGGATGTGACCGACATTAGCGCAGGCGGCGGTATCCGCGGTGATCTTGCTGGCTGGGATGCTGATTTCAGCGTCGTCTATGGTTCAAACGAGCTGGACTACTCTGTCGTCAACACGCTCAACGCGTCGCTTGGGCCGACGAGCCAGACTGAGTTTGATGCCGGTGCGCTGGAATATGACCAGGTCGTGCTGAACGCGAACGTGACACGCTCGTTCGATACGCTTCTGCCAGGTATCACCACCGTTTCGATCGGTGCGGAATTCCGTGATGAAGGCTTCGAAATCACGCAAGGTGAGCCAGCCTCTTACATCCAAGGCGGCTATCGCGGCGTTCCAGGCGTCAACTATGACCCAGTGGTTGGCGTGAACGTTCCAACCGGTTTCGACATCAACGATCCGGCGACCTATCCAGATCCGTTTGATGCGAATTTCGGTGTTGGCTTTGCTGGCGGTAGCCAGGTGTTTGCAGGCTTCACGCCTCAGTCTGAAGTTGATGCGGGTCGTGACAATATCGGTCTTTATGCCGATGTTGAGTGGGAACCGAATGAGCAGACCTTGCTCTCAGCGGCGATCCGCTATGAGGACTATTCTGACTTTGGTGACACGCTCACAGGTAAGATCACGGGTCGTTATGACTTCAATGACATTGTTGCGGTTCGCGGTGCATTCAGCACAGGATTCCGTGCGCCATCCCTGCAGCAGCAATTCTTCACTGCGTCATCGACAAACTTCATCGATGGTGTGCCGTTTGAGATCGGGACCTTCCCAGCGACATCTGCAGCTGCAGTTGCCCTCGGTGCTGAGCCGCTTGATGCAGAAGAGTCGACAAGCTTCTCGGCTGGACTGGTGATCACGCCGGACAATAATTTCTTCATCACGATCGACGCCTTTAGCATCGATATTGAAGATCAGATCTTCTTGTCGGAGAATCTGGGCGGGGCCGATGTTGATGCGGTTCTGGCAAACGCGGGTGTTGAAGGCATTAGCCGTATTCGCTTCTTCCAAAACGGAATCGAAACAGAGACACGTGGTGTCGATGTTGTCGCCCGTTATGATTGGGACCTCGGAGATCTTGGTGAGCTTGGTCTGTCTGGTGCATTCAACTTCTCTGAAGTTGAAGTGACGGAAGTGCCGGTGAACAGCGTTCTTCCGGATCTGACTTTCTTCAGCCGGAACAACCAACTGACCTTCGAAGAAAGCGCGCCTGAAACCAAGCTGATCCTGTCAGCGGACTATGGTTGGAAAGCGGCAAACTTCAACGCGCGGGCAACCCGCTATGGCGACGTTGTTGATCCGTCAAACAATCCTGACAATGACTTCACTTTGGAAGCCAAGTGGATTGTTGATGCGTCGGTTGATTTCGATGTGACAGACAAAGTCACAGTCGGGCTCGGCATGGACAATGTCTTCGACGTCTATCCAACCGAAACACCGGGTAACCAGAACTTTAACGGCATCTTCCCGTTCTCTGCACGGTCGCCGTTCGGCTTTGCTGGGCGCTTCATGTATGCGCGTGCAGGCGTAACCTGGTAGACCCAAAGTCTCTTCTATCAAAAAGAACAAGCCGCTCCGATTGGAGCGGCTTGTTTGTTTGGAGGGGGTGGCAAATTACCAGATGTAACGTGCTTTGACGTAGTAAGATCCGCCTGTGAAACCGCTTGGCGAAGACTCCGGATAGAGCTGGCCAAGAGAAGACGCATTCGGGTTTTCGTCTGGGAAGTTGTCGAACACATTGTTCGCGCCGACGATCAGTTCGACTTGGTCGGTTAGAGAATAACCAAACTCTGCGTCGATATTGATCTCAGCACCTTGTGTGCCGGTGCCGTTACCAGTGTCTTCCCACTCACCGAAATAGTTGGCGCGTGTCAGAACACGCCACTTGTTTTCAGTGTGAGCGAAAGTCAGAGAGCCTTTCAGCTCTGGCAGAGACTCTTCAAGCGCAGCAACACGGCCTTCGCTGATCGGGTTAATCGTACCACGATCATCCACTTCCGTGTCGATATAAGCGAATGAGAGTGACACGTCAGAGTCGCCTGTTTGGGTCAGCTCCAGTGGCAATGTCCCAACGACTTCGACCCCTTGTGTGGTGGTATCGAAGCTATTTGAGAAGTAGCGGAACTGGTTCAGGTCTTCGAAGCCAACAAACGCGTTGCGATCGATGACGCCAGCTGCGCCCAGTTGTGTCAGGCCGTCGCTAACAGTTGTGAAAGGTCCAAGACCGTTTTGCGTTCCGACAAAGTCCAGGGCATCCAGGAAGTTGACGTTCGCAGACAAAGCGATCCGATCTTCAACAGCGATGTTGAAATAGTCGACGGTCCAAGTCATTGGGCCAGCATCGAACGCTGCACCGAACGTGAAGTTCTGGGCAGATTCGGTACCGAGTGAAGGACGTCCACCATCGCGGGCCTCAACGAAGTCCGCAGCAAGCTGACCGGCGGCAGACGACAGTGGCAGCGTGCCTTGGTCAACCAAGACACCATTCACGTTCTGCGTGGTCACGTTGGTGACGTTTGCTTGTCCCGCGGTTGGCGCGTGGAAGCCGGTTGAAACGGTACCACGAAGACGGAACTCATCTGTCACACGGAACAGAGCGCCGATCTTGTAATCGGTGGTGCTACCGAAGGCGTCATAGTCTTCGAAACGTACCGCGCCCTGCATGGTGAAGCGATCGGTAATATCGGCTTCCAGGTCGACATAGAACGCATAGCTTTCTTGCGAGTTCGTGCTTGATGCGGTGAAGCCACCGAAGCCGTTTGAGCTTGAAGAGAAGCCCTGATCAGCGAGTGGCCCAAGCGCGAATGAGGCCGGATCACCTTGGGTGATTTCGAACTCTTCTTCGCGGTACTGAGCACCGAACGCAACGTTCAGATCAGATGCGAGACCATCAACTGGCAGTGCATAGCTGAAATCGGCGTCGTAAACGGTCTCGGTTTGCTGATACGCACCTGGAACAAAGTCGCGTGGTGTGTTCGGTCCGAGAGACGCGTTGATTGTGTTGCGGATGAAGAATTCAGTTTCGCTAGATCCATGCACGATGCTGAAATCATAATTCAGACCAGAGCCAATATCGAAAACGCCGCGAACGCCGCCTGCGATAGAGTAGTCGGTATTGTCTCCACCGAAGCGTGGAACAAAGCCGCTTGGGATTGTTTCTACGAATGAGAAACAGTTCGGATCAGCTGTGACCTGAGCAAGGATGGTTGGGTCTGCGATCAGACCGCCGCCCTGTGTCAGCGGGATACCGGCTGGGCAAGCGCCGCCAGTTCCAACACCGTCAAGATCACCGACCAGGATCGATGCAACGCCGTCCGGATCTGCAAGGCCGGTTAGTGGGTCAACGGTCGGGCCGCGATAGACGCCGCCGCGATTGGTTGGGTTCCGATAGAAGAAGCCGCCTTCCGCGGTCCGTTCTGCATAGTTACCGAACGCATAGATCTCAGTGTTCTCGCCCACCTCGATGCCTGAATTGACGAACAGCTTGAAATTATCTTTGACGTCAGGCTGACCCCAATATTGAGGCACTTCATCGGTATAGGTGTTGATGGTGCGGAAATCTGCGACAGCTGTGTTACCTGCCGCGATCAACGCTTCAACATCGCCGCGAACGATTGAGCGTACAGTCCCGTCAGTGTCGGAATATTCGCCCGTAATATTGATGAAGCCGCGCTCAGTCAGTGGCAGACCAATATTCCCCGCGATGCGGTAATTGTCGCCGTCACCATCATAGGTGGAGCCATAAACCGCTTCGACGGTGCCGCCGCTGCTATCTTCACGCAGTTGGAAGTTGATCACGCCTGCAATCGCGTCAGATCCGTATTGTGACGACGCACCGTCACGCAGGATTTCAACCCGGCTCAGCGCCAAGGAAGGGATTGTGCTGACATCGGCGCCTTGCGCACCATCCGCAATACCACCGCCCAGGAAGGAAATGACTGAGCCGCGGTGACGGCGCTTACCGTTCAAAAGAACCAGCGTGTTATCCGGCGACAGGCCGCGCACGTTTGCAGGACGAATAACTGTCGCTGCATCCGAGATCGGCTGTGTGTTGACATTGTAAGATGGAACCGCCGTCCGGAGAATGTCCGAAATATCATTGGTGCCTTGGTTTACAAATTCATCACCCGGCAAAACGTCGACGGGCGCTGGCGTATCAAGTGCGGAACGGGATGGAACCCGCGATCCGATTGAGACGATTGTGTCCAGCTCCAGGTCTTCGCCTGCTGCGTCCTCCGATGAATTTGCATCTTGTGCGAGAGCCGTTGGCGCAAATGCTACCAAGGCCCAACTTAGTGCCGCGCTACACATGATTTTGTTGCGCGTTCTAACCTTGCCCATGCTTTTTCCTTATTATTAGTTTTCTTAGTGTCTCGCCTAACCTTGCTTCTCGAGACAAAATCAACTTCGAACGAACGCCTTCTGTGTCAAATAGTTTACGCTCAACACGTCCGGATTCGGACCGTTTTGAGTGATTTCCGTTCGATCTAGTTGCAAAAATGGAACAGGTTATTCTTCCCCCTGTCATGCAGACAGGGGAGAATATGTCCTTCATATGGGCGATTTATCGCTCCAAATAGAAAGATTGTTTCAGAATGGGAGGATTAGAGCCCGAGAACACGCTTTGCGATGATGTTCTTTTGGATCTCATTCGTGCCGCCATAGATGCTCTGTGCACGGGCGCCAAAGTAAGTTGAGACGCCTGAGGCTGCGTATTCAGAGTGTCCCGTCCAATCCGGGCTGACACTGTCCTCAAACTTTCGCATTCCATGCGCTGCGGCGACGTTCAAATAGAGCGTCGTGATCTGCTGCGCTGTTTCAGTAGCGAGGATCTTGATGATGGACGCTTCCTTCCCCGGGCTGCCGCCATCCTTCACAGCTGACAGCACGCGCAGAACGGTCATTTCCAAACCATCCACGGCCATGTCGGCATCGGTCAATTGCCGCGCAAATGCCTCGTCATCAATCAGGCGTGTGTTGCCGCCCGTCGGCTCTGCTGTTGCCAGCGCGCGGATATTGCTGAGCTGTTTGCGCTTGCCGCCAATGCGGGCATAGGACGTGCGCTCAAAGCCCAGCAAATATTGCGAATAGGTCCAGCCTTTGCCTTCCTCACCGATCAAATAATCCGCTGGAACACGGACATTCTCGAAAATCACCATGTTCAGGACGTGTTTGCCGTCGATCGTAATAATCGGTTGTAGCGTCACGCCAGGGCGATCCATCTCGCAGCAGATAAAGCTGATGCCGAGCTGTTTCTTCTCTTCCTTAGAGGTGCGCGCCAGCAGGAAGATCCAATCGGCATGCTGGGCCGCGCTGGTCCAGATTTTCGTGCCATTGAGCACATATTCATCACCCTCGCGCTTGGCGGAGAATTGCAGTGAGGCGAGGTCTGACCCGCTGTCTGGTTCACTATAGCCCTGCGCCCAACCGAGTGACCCGTCGCGCGTGCCTGGAAGCCATTTTTCCTTCTGCGCGTCCGAACCGAACGTGTAGATAATTGGCCCGACATAGATCACGCCCATTGGCGTCACGGTTGGAACGCCGGCGCGTTCGAGTTCCTCGTCGAAAATATATTGCTCTTCTAGACTCCAGCCGGGACCGCCATGCTCTTTCGGCCAGGCGCTGGCGAGCCAGCCTTTTGACCCAAGCGCCATTTCCGACTTTCGGACTTCAGCCGTGGTCAGGCTCGCCCCCGTCGCGACTTTCGCGCGGATGTCCTGCGGATACTCAGTTTCGAAGAATTTGCGCACATCGGCGCGAAACGGCTCAAGGGCGGTGTTCGGTGAAAGGTCCATGTGTTTCAATGTATCGCGCCGGTATCATCTGAGAAGGGGTGCCCGTGCGAGAGCGCGTCAGATCAGATCCGGCGACGCCTGTCTTGCTGAGACTAGATGATTTCTTTGAAGAGCGTCTCCGGGTGCTGAAACATCCAGTTTCTACCGGGGTGCTCGATCGCTTTGAAATCGAGCCCCAAACGTTTTGCGGCCGCGCGAGAGGCTTCTGGGCCGACGCCCTGTTGATCGGCGCTGTTCAAGACCGTGAGCGGCGACACTTGTGATAACAGCTCGGCCGCCCTTGGATTGTCCAGAAAAGCCGTTTCAAGGTCCAGGCGTGTATGGATCAGATTAGCGCCGTACAAATAGTCCGATATGAGCTGGAAGGACCGCGTATGGGTCTCCAAATATGCCAGATCGCTGGGCTGGTTACGGTACATCATGCGATAGAAGCGGATGCCGCCGAAGGTCTCGCTGATAGAGCGGAGAGACCTGGCACCAAATGCAAAACCGGCCCGTGAGCTGAGCCCCATTCGCAGCAGACCGCTGAGCCATTTCGGCTGGATCGCGGACAGTTTGTCGGTGACGTCGAGCCCGTAATTGATCAATACGGTTTTCGCGATGCGCGGGGTGAGGGTTTGGATCTCTAAGGCCAGCGGCGCTGATGTCGATTGCCCGACCAGGATGAGGTCTTCCAGATCAAGGACGCGAATAAATTCGCTGAGCATCTTCGCGGCGGCTTCCGTTGAGCCGGTTGCGGTCGTGCCGCCAAATCCCGGGCGCAGCGGGAAGATCAGATTGAGCCCATGTTTACGCGCTGCCGCAATCATCTCCTCTGATGGTAGATAGCCATATTCTAACGAGTGTAGAATGAGCACTGGACGGCCATGGGCAGCGCCGAAGCGGCGATATTCGACGCATTGATCATCATTCGGCAGAGAAATGCGGCGCGAGGCATTTTCATCCTCTGCCACGAGGACATGCGGCGGCTCGGAGCGCAGGTCCAAAGCTTGCGAGATTTCCACCGTCATCGCGATGGTTTCGGTGAGGCTGTTGCATTGAAGCTTGCTGTTCAGTCGCGCGACATGTGTTCGAACCGTGTTGAGCTTAATCCCGCGCAGGTCTGCAACCTGTTCAAGCCGGTGGCGCCGTAGAACGAGCTCCAGAATCTCTAACTCGCTTGTGGTAAGTCCAAATTGGCGGGTGAGATGGGTGCGGACGGCGTCTGACAAACGATACAGAAAGACCTGGCCGGTATAGCCAGCCAACATGCCGTCGGTCAGTTTAGGATAGACTTTAATCTGCCGAGAGATCCCTGATTTATCGGGGCGTTCGATCAGCAATCCGGACATGGATATGTCTGGCGTGCTTCCGGGGCGCAGAGATGGGTGCAGCAGGTCGCCAATCTTCAAGTCCAGTTGCGCGCCGAGATCTTTTGGCACGCTTGAAATTTTGCCCTTCGCATCGAGCGTGAATGTATCGGCCGGAGAAGGGGCTTCACTGGGCCAGCGGACTGGTATTGCCTCGATATCATTCGGTTCGGCCGTCAGCATCGATAGGACAGACCGAAACTCAGGCAGGCTTTCGACATCATCTGACAGGCGCGCCCAATCCCGGCAAGCTTGCGCGAATTTTTCGGGGTCTTCGCCGGCACGGGCCAGGGACCGGAGCAGAGCGAGCGCTGCTTCTGCTCGGGATTTCTCAATAATTTCAGTGTGTTCGCGCTGGTCTGCCACTCTGACTTTTACCGCCCTAGGTCCTCGTAGTTACTCAACGACAAGTTTCAAAATCTCGCAAGAGCGGCGATGCGCAGAAATTTGTACTAAATTTTGACTATTTCTCCCCGATGCTCATCGGCATACGTAGGATGGTGACGAATACGTCATAATGACATCGCACGTACCCACACAGCGTAGATGTCTAAAGCCCGTCAGCCATTCCCCTTTGTGTGCTGGCGGGCTTTTTAATGTTGCAATTTGCAAATATTGAGTAGGGCGGGCTTAGCGGCCCAGCTCTTTCATCGCGCCGTCCAGGCCTTCGAGCGTCATCTCGAACATCCGATCTGGACCGATCAATTCGCGGATCAATTGGATCGATCCGGTATATTCCCAGGCGCCGGATTTAACCGGATTGAGCCAGGCGAAATTCGGGAACTGTTCGACAAATCTCTGAATCCAGAGGCCGCCTGGTTCTTCGTTCCAATGCTCAACCGAGCCGCCAGCATAAGTGATTTCGTATGGGCTCATCGTTGCGTCGCCAACGACGATGACTTTGTACTCACTCGGATATTTGTGCAGCACGTCCCAGGTTGGGATGACGTCATTGCGGCGGCGGCGATTGTCTTTCCAGAGGCCTTCATAGGGGCAGTTGTGGAAGTAATAATATTCGAGGTTTTTGATCTCAGCCCGGGCGGCGGAGAACAGCTCTTCCATGACCTTCACGTGCGGATCCATCGAACCGCCAACATCCATCAGCAGCAGGACAGACACCGTGTTGCGGCGCTCCGGGCGCATTTCGATATCGAGATAGCCTTGGCGCGCAGTGTTCTTGATCGTGGCATCAAGGTCGAGCTCGTCAGGTGCGCCATTGCGAGCCCATTTGCGCAAGCGCTTCAGCGCGACCTTGATGTTTCGCGTGCCAAGTTCAACGCTGTCATCATAGTTTTTGAACTCGCGCTTATCCCAGACTTTGGTGGCGCGGCGGTGGCGTGACTTGTCCTGGCCAATCCGGATGCCTTCAGGATTGTAGCCATTGGCGCCAAATGGAGAGGTTCCGCCTGTGCCGATCCACTTATTTCCGCCTTCATGGCGTTTCTTCTGTTCTTCGAGCCGCTTTTTCAGCGTTTCCATAAGCTTTTCAAAACCGCCCATGGATTCGATCTCTGCCATCTCTTCCGGGGTCAGGAACTTTTCGGTCATCTTGCGCAACCATTCCTCAGGAAGGTCTTGCGCCTCGACCGCATCTCCCAGGCTATCCAGGCCTTTGAAGACATGGCCGAACACTTTGTCGAACTTGTCGATATTGCGCTCATCTTTCACCAGAGCGGCGCGTGCTAGGTAGTAAAAGTCCTCCACGTCACGATCGATCACGCCCTTATCCATGGCTTCCATCAGCGCCAGATACTCTTTCAAAGTCACCGGGACTTTGGCGGCGCGAAGTTCGTTAAAGAAGTTGAGGAACATTGGGCACTCCTGACGTTCACGTTAAAGGTAACCCGCGTCAGGCCAATTTCCAAGGGTGTCGTGGCGAGAAGCCTATGAAAGTGTTGTGATCTTATCGTTCGCGGCGGAGTTTGGGAAAGGTCTGATAGGTGAGCGCCCGCCACAGCCATTCGGCCGGCCCATAAGCGAAGGCTCTGAGCCAAACATGGCTGACCACCACTTGCAGCGCGAAAAATCCGAGCGAGAGCAAGAGGTAAGCCGTGCTCCCGGCCTGGCCAGCGAGCCCTAAGCCTGGGCCGGCTTTTGTCAGAACCAACAGAATGAAGGGGCTTTGGATGAGGTAATTGGTCAGCGCCATCTGCCCAACCGGGGCAAACAGACGGGCCAGCCAAGACAGAAGGGCGCTATGAAGCATCCAAATCAAGGCGCAGACATAGCCCGCCGCGATCAGCGGGGTGGCGGCATCGTGCATGATCTCGAGCCAGAGCGGGGGTGCTTCAAGCGCGGCGATGGTCGGCTTGCTCGCGAGCAATTGCGCGACGGCCTGCAGGCAAAGGCCGTTGAGCAAGAGCAGGATGGTCAGTGATTTAACCTGAGCGAGATGCGCGCCCGCATTTTGCAGCCAGCCTTTCCGGGCGATCCAGGCGCCGATGTAAAACCGGCCAAGGCCATACGCAAACCAGGCGACAAAGGTCCCGCCCAGGATCCAGTCGAACCAGATGTGAAGGTTCATCTGCCCGACAAAAGCAAAGAAATCTCCAGACAGAGCGGCGTCATGGCGCGCGAGGATTGCGGCCTCAGAATAGGCGATGTCGAGGCCGACTTGCGTCCATCCAAGCTCTGCCCCAGCCCAGATCAGCACGCGCTTTCCAAAGATGAGCAGCGCGCCGCCGAGCCAGAACAGGATGCGGTCTGGCAGGTCGCGGGAGACATACAAGACAAAGGCCAGCAGCCCATACAGGTGGAGAATATCCCAAGAGAACCAGCCGAGCAGGTGGATCAGGCCAAATGTAGTGAGGATGGTAATCCGGCGCAGATAAATGCTGCCAAACGCGACGCCTCGTGCGGTGAGGCGGTCCATCTGTATCCAGAACCCGATCCCGAACAGAACGGCAAACAGCGTGTTGGCCTTGTCATAGACGAACAGCTCAAGCGCCCATTTAACAGACTCATCGATCCCGGCACTTGAAAGCGCAGCAAGTTGCTCCGTGGTGGCGGTCATGCCTTCGCCGCCGAGTTCATCAAGATTTGCGATCAAAACGCCCAGCAGCGCAAAGCCCCGCAATATGTCGAGGATAAGATATCGTTCAGGCGAAGAAGTGGGCGCTGCAGCGCGCGAAGCGTCAGTCATTCATCGCCTCAGCCAACCCGACGCAGTTCGAGCGGAAGTTCAAAAAGTCCCTTGGCGTGAGCTTTAGAAGCGTTCTCAGCGGGTATCAAGCGCGCGGATTAAACCCTACATGCTGCGGATCGGGCCTTCGATGTCTGCGACCGGCTTCCCGGCGCCTTTGCCGTAGCCATACTTTTTGAGCAGGCCGCGGAACTGGTGATAGCTCAGGCCCAGCGTCTTGGCAGCTTTGCCTTGGTGGCCCTCGTGCGCGGAGAGGGCCGTGTCGATCAAGCTGGTTTCAAACAGGCGGATTTGATCTTCAAATGGAATGTCGAGGACAGGTGGGGGCGGTGCTGCTGGCGACGTCGTGTAGGTGTCTTTAGGCGGCTGAGGAGCTTTTAGGTCCGCGGCCGGTCGCCAAGGTGAGGCGAAGGGGTCGAGCGCGGCCGGATCAAACTGCACGGGATCAGTCAGGTGTTCTGCGATCGCGCGATAGGTGATCCGCTGCGCAAAGTTGCGAAGCTCGCGCACATTGCCGGGCCAGTCATGCGCTTCCATCGCGGCGATGGCGGAGGGGGCAAAGCCAGGAAAGTCTTCGGCCATCTCTCGGGCCATTCGGCGGGCGAAGAAATCTGCGAGCAGGGAAATGTCGGCGGGACGGGCCCGTAGCGGCGGCAGGGTGACAACGTCGAACGCGAGGCGATCAAGCAAGTCGGCGCGGAAGTCTCCGCTCGCCGCCTTGCTCGGCAGGTCGACATTGGTGGCAGCCACCACGCGGACATTGGTGGTCAGCACTTTTTCGCCGCCAAGACGCTGAAACTCGCCATACTCAACCACGCGGAGCAGCTTTTCTTGAACCTGCATTGAGGCCGTCGCGATCTCATCCAAGAAGAGCGTGCCGCCATTTGCCAGTTCAAACCGGCCGAGGCGTCGCTCAGTTGCGCCGGTAAAGGCGCCGCGTTCATGCCCGAACAGCTCACTGTCGAGGAGTTGTTCTGACAGGGCGGCGCAGTTCACTTTCACAAATGGGCCTTCCCAGCGCCGGGAGAGGAAGTGCATCCGCTCCCCGATCAGTTCTTTACCAGTGCCGCGTTCGCCAATGATGAGGCATGGCCGGTCCAACGGCGCCAGGCGCGAGACATGCTCCTGGGCTTCCAGCCAGCTCGGGTCTTCGCCGATCAATTGGGGGCTTTGATTGCCAATCATGAGGTCAATTTAGCAAAATGTATTGGCTAAAACAACCAAAAAGATAAGCGTAATTCACTAAATTGGGTTAAGTTGATCTCGCCAAAAAATAAAAATAACGCATAAAAACAGTGTGTTATGAATTTAATTCAAAACTGGCACGGTCCTTGAAATCAATCTGGCATGGCGGCCAGTGGGGTCGCTCGCAAGAAGGATAGAAAAACAATGACTGAGCGCTCTTACGAAAATGGCTATGGCGACCGTTACGACCAAGCCCGCCGTGAGAGTGGCCGCTTTGGCCGCTACCTCTCCACACGTTCACCAGAGACATGGATGTTCTTTGTCGCTGGTGTCTTCCTCGGCGGCTTCTTCTTCTAAGAGCTGAAAACAGCCAAAAGAAACCGCGTTTCCTCCCCCCCCCTTTGAACCCCAAAAGATACAAGGAAAAAATATCATGGGAATGTTCTCTCGCCTCGGCGACATCATCAATTCCAACATCAACGCGATGCTGGACAATGCTGAAAACCCAGAAAAGATCGCCCGTCTAATGATCCAAGAGATGGAAGACACTCTTGTCGAGGTCCGCACCGCTGCGGCCCGTGCGATGGCGGACAAGAAAGAAATGGAGCGCGAGATTGCGCACTATTCTGAAATCCGCGCTGACTGGGAGCAAAAAGCTGGCCTCGCCATTGATAAAGGTCGCGAAGACCTGGCACGCGGCGCGCTGATCGCCAAAAAGAAAGCCGAACAAGAAATCACACGCCGCAAAGAAGCGATGGATTTGGCTGATGAGGCGTTTCACAAGCGTCAGGACGACCTGACCCGCCTGCAAGCGAAACTTGATGAAGCCAAAGCAAAGCACCGCGCCTTGATGATGCGCCGCGACGCTGCAGAGCAACGCATTCGGGTTCGTGAGCAGACTTATGACACCCGCGTTGATGATGCCCTGGCTCGCTACTCGCAAGTTGAGCGCAAAGTTGATGAGCTTGAAGCATATGCTGAGACCATTCGCGGCGCCGAGCCAACACTCGAGCAAGAGTTTGCTGCCCTTGAGCGCAATGATGCGATCGAAGAAGAGCTGAAAGCTCTGAAGAAGGCGCGCACCAAGTCGACTCCAAAAGCTGCGAAGACAGCTGAAAAGAAGGAGGCCTAATCTATGTTAGTCCCGTTTGTAATTCTTGCTGGCTTTATGACCGCAATCACCGCGCCGGGCTTGATCGCCCTGCATCTTGAAGACCGCCGCAAGGCAAAAGCTGAGGGTGCCAACTGATGGAAGGACCAGAGTTTGTCATTGCCATTGTTGCAATCACGTCGATCTTCGTCGTCTTGCCGGGCATGATCTTCCACTACATTACCCTGTGGCGAAAGCAGAAGACCCTAATGCCGGACGATGAGCGAATGCTCGAAGATCTATGGCGCTCAGCAAAATCGATAGAGCGTCGAATTGAAACGATTGAAGAGATCATGGACGCTCAGGACGAGGCTCCCCAAAGTCGCCGTCCGCTCTCGCCCCGCCGGTTCGAGGATTAGACCATGAGACATAGAAGAAGACATCGCCGTCCGCTTAGAGACGATCACTATACAAGCAGAGAAGAAGACCAAATGTTCCACTCCCCCAACCCAAAACGTTTTTACCGCTCACGGACAGACCGTGTTTGGCTGGGCGTGTGCGGCGGGATCGCGGAGCGCTTTGGTTGGGAGCCGACGCTGGTTAGAATCCTGTTCGTGCTCAGTATTTTCTTCATGGCCGGACCGTTTTCGATCTTCGCATATATCATCGCCGCGATGATTACGCCGAAAGAACCGAGAGGCCGTCGTAATTTGCCCCCAGAGGAAGAGCAGTTTTGGCGCAATGTGTCAGACCGGCCTCGGGTCACCGCATCCGGACTGAAATACACATTCATGGACCTTGAAGAGCGGCTGCGGAATATTGAACGCAGTGTCACCAGCGAAGAGTGGCGTCTGAAAAAAGCGTTCAAGGATCTAGAACAAAATTAGGGATTGGGTTACAAGTGTAACCAGGGATCAGGAAAGATTAGGATAGAGAGGGGTATACCCATGACACGCAAGGCCATCAGAAGCGGGATCCAAACCGGACTGCTCGTCGCTGCTGCCCTTTCACTCGCCGCCTTTGCGAGCGTCGAAGGCGACGGGTTCCAGCTTCAAACCGGCGGTGTTGAAATGACCGTTACGGCGTCGCTGGACAAAGGATTGATGATCAATTTCATCGCACCTGAATAAGGGCGAAAAACAAAATTCTGATCCTGTTCGAATTCTCTCTCTCCCTGAACGCACATCTGAGAGAACTGGATCAGAAACCCCGCAAAGTTGGGGGGAAGTCTCGCACATCTCTGCGGGACTTCCGGCGTAGAAAACAGGGCGGTTTTGAACGCACCAGATGAGCTGAAAACATGCTATCTTTGCCGTTCAGACGCAGATCTCTTAACCAAAAATGTGAAACTCACGCATCTGTGTGGTCGTTTTTTCATTTGTTTTGTGTCACATGGCCCGGAAGTGGCATAAGTGTGTGGCATGTCAGATAAGCGTATTCTTCTGATCATCGGTGGCGGGATTGCTGCCTACAAGTCTCTCGAGCTGATCCGAGAGCTGTCGCGGCGCGGTATTGCGAGCCGTTGCATTGTCACAAAGGGCGGGCAGGAATTTGTCACCCCGCTTTCAGTCTCGGCGCTGTCGGGCGAGAAAGTGTTCACCGAATTGTTTGATTTGGATGATGAGGCCGATATGGGCCACATCCAGCTGTCGCGTTCCGCTGATCTCGTTGTTGTTTGTCCGGCGACCGCTGACCTGATGGCGAAAGCCGCGAATGGTTTGGCCAATGATCTGGCGTCCACAACGCTGCTCGCAACCGATAAACCAGTTCTGATGGTCCCGGCGATGAATGTCCGGATGTGGGAGCACGCAGCGACGCAGCGCAATGTCGAGACGCTTCGCGGCGACGGTGTCACTGTCATGGATCCAGATGAAGGCGCCATGGCGTGCGGCGAATTTGGACCGGGCCGCCTGCCTGAGCCACTCGAAATTGCCAACCGCATTGAGGCGCTGCTGAACGATGGACCAGTGCTGTACGGACTTGATCCGAAACCGCTGGCCGGTCGCCACGCCCTGGTTACGGCTGGTCCGACCCGCGAGCCGCTTGATCCGGTGCGGTTCTTGTCAAACCATTCCAGCGGCAAACAAGGCTATGCGATTGCCGGCGCCCTCGCCAAGGCTGGCGCGCGGGTAACGCTGGTGTCTGGCCCGGTGGCCTTGCAAGTGCCCGATGGTGTCGACCACGTGCCGGTCGAGACCGCACGCGAAATGCTCGATGCGTGCCAGGATGCTTTGCCGTCGGACGTATTTATCTCCGTGGCCGCGGTTGCCGATTGGCGCCCAAGCCGCGCCGCGGCAAAAAAGATGAAGCTCAAAGAAGGTGACGGAGATCCGCATCCAACTCTGGAACTGTCGGAAAACCCGGACATTCTCGCGACGCTGTCACGTAAGAAGAAAAACCGCCCGGAGCTGGTCATCGGGTTTGCAGCTGAGACCCATGATGTCGACGCGCTCGCCATTGCCAAGCTGAAGCGCAAACGCTGTGACTGGATCGTTTCCAACGATGTTAGCGGCGATGTTATGGGCGGTGAAATGAATGAAGTCGCGCTTGTCACGCGCGAAGGTATTGAAGTGCGCTGGCCGCGCATGACCAAACAGGATGTAGCGACACGCTTGGTCGAGCGGATCGTGGAAGAGTTTGGCGATGAAGCGGATAAGATTGCGGCGCAATAAGCAGCGCGTCTGACGCTTGACTCAGCCCCCCGACTCCGGCGCTTTGCGTTCTCATGACTGAGATTACTGTTGCTGTGCGGCCTTTGCCGCATTTTGAGGGGCTGGAACTGCCAGCATATGAAACCCTGGGCGCGGCGGGCATGGATGTCCGAGCCGCGGTGGCGCAAGACGAGCCACTTGTCCTAAATCCGGGCGAAAAAACCATGGTGCCGACAGGGCTGAGCGTCGCTATTCCGCAGGGCTATGAAATCCAGATGCGGCCGCGATCAGGCCTCGCTGCGAAACACGGCATTACCTGCCTAAACTCACCAGGCACAATCGACAGCGATTATCGCGGCGAACTGAAAGTGATCCTGATCAATCACGGCCAGGAAGCGTTCACGATTGCGCGCGGTGAGCGGATCGGACAGATGCTGCTCGCGCCGGTGACGCGACTGGTTTGGAATCAAGTCGAAGAGCTCGATGATACTGATCGCGGCGCAGGTGGATTTGGGTCTACGGGCAGATAAAACCTTGCGTCACACGCCTAACGTGCTATATATCGAATAACGATAAGAGTCAGGATAGCAAGTTATGGATATCGACAGCCCTTTCACCATGGTTGTGCTGATCGTGTTGATCGCGGTCGGCGCTGGGGTCGTAAAGACCTGGATTGAAACGCGCGCGAACTCGGAAATGGATCAAGAAACGAAGCTGCGTATGGAAGATCTGGAGCGCGAAGTGCTCCGCCTGCGCGATCGTGTGAAAGTGCTCGAGAAGATCACCACGGACGGCGACAAACGCCTGAGCGAAGAGATTTCGCGCCTGGCTTAATCGCTATCATTTTGATTTGAAAAGCCTTTGCTGATGACATGGGCGGCATACCCAGAGACCGCGAATCCAACGATGCCGAGGCCGGCAGCATAAAGCGCGGCGACATTTGAATTGCAGGTCGGTCCACCCTCGACGCAACTGCCAAAGTTAAGCGAATAATACATGTAAATGGCCGTGAGCGCTGAGAACAATGCGAGCGCGAACATGGCACGCGCCATCCACTTTAGGGCGAGACTGATCATTCCGGACTCCTGATGATTGATGGCTGACCGGACGCTCGCACCTTGCTCGCCCGACGTCAAATATGACCTGCTTTCGGCAGCTCCTCAGCAAGGATATCGTAGACAACCCGGATGCGTTTGCTGGTGTGTAGCTCGCGATGGGTGACCAACCAAACCGGGATCGGAATGAAGAACTTTTCCGGCAAGATGGCTTCGATGGAGGGGCTATAGGTTTCGATGTCTTTGGTCAGGATGCTGACGCCAAGCCCTTGGTTCACCAGCTCATACAGGACATGCCCGCTTGGAGAATTGAATTTAAACTGGTCGCGCGTGAGATTGAGACCGAACTCTTGCATCGCGCCAATCATCTCATCGGTGCGGTCGAGCCCGATAAATGTCGCTTGCTCGAGCATTTTCAGATCCGTGACCGGGCCGATCTTCTCGAGATACTCACGCGATGCGTAGAGATGCGCTTTCGTTTCCAGAATCAGCTTTGCGATTAAATCCGGCTGCTCCGGCCGGGCATGACGGATTGAGATATCTGCCTCGCGGCGCGTGAGGTCCTGCACTTCGTTGGAGGGCAGGATGTCAATCTCAAGATTTGGCGCCACGGCATGAATTTTCTTGAGGATAGGCGGCAATTGCCGCGTCGCGAGGTTTTCCGTTGCAGTGATGACTACTTTTCCTGCCACAGTCTGTGACTGACCTGATGCGGAGAGTGAAATCCGATTGGCCGCATCGGCCATGACGCGAACATGTTCGAGCAAGTCCGCCCCAGCCGTTGTGAGCGCCATGGCGCGGCCAGCGCGTTCAAACAGCGTGACGCCCAACTCTTCCTCAAGCGCCGCGACTTGCCGGCTTAGCGTCGGTTGAGTTTGGCCCAGTGCCCGTGCCGCCGCCGAAAGCGAACCTTCTTCCGCGGTTGCGAGAAACGCACGGACCTGGTTCCAGTCAAAGGAGATTGCCTGCCAATTCATAGGTTTTCGTATAGGTCTCTTCGAAATTTAGGCAATTTCTATCTGATATTTGAATGGATAGGTAGGGTGTATCCAAATTGATCGTACATTCATCCCGCATGTGGCGGGGCGTCGGAAGGAGGCAGAAATGCCGGATAAAGCAAAATTCTGGGACAAGATTGCCGAGAAATACTCAAAGCAACCCATCGCCAATCAGAAGGCCTATGAGATTAAGCTCGACCTGACCCGCGAATATTTCACGCCGGACTCCAAGGTCTTGGAATTTGGCTGTGGAACCGGATCGACGGCGATCCTGCATGCGCCGTTTGTGAAGCATATTGATGCCCTTGACGTGTCTCCAGAGATGATCCGCATTGCGCGTGACAAGATCGCGCCAGCGGAGGTGACCAATGTCGCGTTCTCCGTCGCAGATATGGACAGTTTCCAAGCCCAGCCCGGATCTTACGATGCCGCGCTTGGCCTGAATATTCTTCATTTGCTCGACAATCGCATGGCGGCAATGGGCCGGGTCTATGAAGCATTGAAGCCGGGGGGGTACTTCATCTCGAGCACCGCTTGCATACGTGAGAAATGGTATATGCGCCTGCTCGATCCGATGTTCCCGCTGATGAATATGTTCGGCCAGTGGCCCCGGGTCAGCCGGATGACAGCAAAACAACTGCAAGCCGACATCGAGTCGATTGGCTTCAAGACCGTGCATTACTGGCAACCTGGAGGCGGTATGGTCTTGTTCATGGTCGGGCAAAAACCAGAACAGGCTTGATTTGTAGCGACCGCTACATTATTGGAGGGGTAAACGCTGGAGGCCCCCTGATGACCCTGTTACGACTTTACGCCATTGTCTTTTTGATCGTCTTGACCGTGTACACACTGATCGTGATGGCCAATCACGGTCCGACACTGGTGCCGGTTTTCTTCAATGATATCGCGGCCATGGCCTGGCCCGGACAGTTCAATCTCGACTTTATGGGCTTTCTGATCCTATCAGCGCTCTGGGTTGGTTGGCGTCACGAATATAGCCTGACCGGCTGGATTCTGACGCCGCTGGCCCTCACAGGCGGCATGATGTTCCTGACCATCTATCTCTTAGTCATGAGCTTTCGTGTGAACGGTAATCTGATCGCGCTGTTAATTGGTGAGCGGCGGGCTGCCGCCTAGAGTAGCGCATCGTCTTCGCGCGCAAACTTCGCCAATAGATAGGCGTCATTGTCTTCGATCGGATCGAGTTTTCCGAACGCGAAAGCGTTGCGGTCCATGACCAAGTCTCGCGGGCGCAGGGCGCGAGAGATTTCGAGGCCTTCAAGGTTTCGCGCCCTCGAAAACGCCACATAGGCTTGGCCATGGGCGAACATGCCCCGATCGAGATCGATATAGACTTTATCGAGGGTTAGCCCCTGGGCTTTGTGAATGGTCACGGCATAAGCCAAGCGAACCGGAACCTGTTTGAACGTTCCGACCACTTCGCGAGACACCTTTTTGGTCTCTGGATCGAGCGAGTATTTGTACTTTTCCCAGGCCGCAGGTTCGATCTCATACTCGTGGCCATCAAGCTCAACCAAGACACTGCGACCCGACCACCCGGCCACGATCGCGAGTGAGCCGTTGACCCAGCGACCCTCTGGATCATTCTTGATCAACATGACCCGCGCGCCTTCTTTCAGCTCGAGATCGGCTTCAGTCGGATAGGTCTTTTCATCAAAGTCGCCTTGGACGCGCGCTTCGAAGACTTTTTCAGGACCTGGCAGGTCTTCAAGCCGGGCCTGATTGATCCGAAATGCGTTGGCATTGTTCGGGGTCAGCACAATGTGGGTTTCACTCGCCTCGACCGCGTCTCTGTCGGCGACAACGCTCTGCAGCACGCTTTGATCGGCCGGAGTCAGTCGCCCCTGCCGCATAGCGCCGAGCAAAGCGAGAAAGCGCGGATCTTCCTGGCGGAATACATGTTTCAGGGCGAGCAGGGCGAATTCGGCTTCTTTGAAGGCGGGGGCATTGAAGAAATAGTGCCCGCCATAGCGCTCTTTCAGGATGGGATCTTCGTCGCCCCGCACGACCGGCGGCAATTGGTGCAGATCGCCCGACAAGATCATGCGCACCCCGCCAAACGGGCGTTTCGAGCCCCGATTGAGCTTCAGGCTGCGATCAATGGCGTCCAGCATATCGGCGCGCACCATCGAGATCTCATCAATGATTATTGTCTCGGCCGCTTTCATCAGACGTGCGGTGCGCAGGCGTTTCACATCTTGTGGTTCGATCAGGCGCGGCGGGAATTTGAAAAAGGAATGCAGGGTCTGACCGCCCGCATTCATCGCTGCAACCCCTGTTGGGGCCAGCACGATTGCGGTGTCTCCGGCCTCTGCCATGAACTTTCGGAGCAGGGTGGTTTTGCCCGTACCGGCACGACCCGTAAGGAACAGATTGCCTTGCGCACCGGCCCCGCTCGCAACCCATGCGGCGGGTTTGGCGTACATTGTATCTGGCGGCGTTGCGCCAGCAGGGACAGGCAAATCAGTCATAAGCGCCAAGCCATAGCGAGCTTTGCGAGGCTAGGGAACATTCTCGCACTGAACGGCTGCTGTTACGCGGCAAAGGCCTTCCAAGGACTCCGAGGAGACTTTGATCCTCGAGGCGAGAATTCCGCCGCGGTCAAAACATTCAAGTTTGGCGCGCTCACTGACCAGAATGGCGGTGGCCTCTAGGTCCTCGGGACACCCATTTTCCTGTTCGAGCTCCTCCATCTGGCTGATGGGAAAGGCTCGCAATTGGCGCTGAAGCACCGGCACAGCATAGGCTTCCGGCAGTCCCTGGTGCGCGATCATGAAGTTTCGTAGCAGCTGCGTTGGGTCCCCGAGTTCGCGCAATCTTGGCTCGACATAACATGTCCCCAGGGTTTGGAAGGCATAGGCCTCTTCCCCGCGCGCCAGGGCGACACTGAACGCGCGCTCGGCAGCGAGACGGCGTTGGTGAAAGTCCGCGCTGAACACGCCTTGATGGGCTTTCAGATCAATATTGAGCCAGTGCTGCCAATGGGCGCTGGCGGTGGCTTCGGTGAAATCAGGGTGCAGTTTTTTCAGCGTGTCTGCGTGTTCAATGGTGCGGCCCGCCAGATACGACCAGGCTGTCATGCAGCGCATCGGTGTGGCGAGATTTTCAACCGGCACGACAACCGCAGGCGCATCTGCACCATTCTCTGCCTCATAAGAGGCAAGCGGCAAGGTGACGTCGCTTTGATTGTCTTCGTAGAGCTGTCCGGCATTGCTTGGAAAAGCAAATTGCGCGTCGACGCTTTCTTGTGCGATCGCCCCGAAAGGCAGAATCAGGCACGCGAGCGTAAAATGACGCAGTTTGGCTCCCAGCATGGCGACCTTTATTGTGAAACTCTACACTCCCGCATAAGTGGTAGGCTTGATTGTTGCGGGGCTCAAGACCCCAGCGCCGTTAAGGGAAGTTAACCTTCAGTATGACCGATATTCATGTCGCCGTAGACGCGTATTTGGAAGAAAACTTGCTGAAAACAGACCCGATTCTGGATGAAATTGCCCGGGAAAGTGAAGCGGCGGGTTTGGTGCCACATGCTGTTACACCGCTGCAAGCTGAGTTTTTGGCGCTTTTGATCAAACTTTGCGGGGCCAAACGCGTCTTAGAGATTGGCTGCCTCGGCGGATACTCTGCGGTGGCAATGGCGCGCGCACTGCCCGAAGACGGACAGCTGATCACCACCGAGATCGACACGCGCACGGCCAAGATCGCTCAACAGAACATTGATGGATCTGGTTTTGGAGACCGAATTGATCTGCGCGTGGGGCCTGCCATGGACGTCCTCGATACCGAAATTTCACAAGGCGGAAGCTTTGATTTCGTCTTCATCGACGCCGACAAAGTGAACCATAAAAACTACCTGGAACGAGCGTTGAAGCTCACCAGGCCCGGCGGGGTGATTGTTGCTGATAATGTTGTACGCGGCGGGGCTGTGATCGAAGCTGATAGCCAAGAAAACAGCATCAAGGGCGTGCGCGCGATGATGGCTTACGCCGCAACGTTGACGGGCGTCGACATGACGGCGCTGCAAACCGTCGGTGCCAAAGGTTATGATGGGATGGCGATTTTCCGCGTCTCTTAGAGATCGCGCCAGGTCACATCGACGCCGAGTTCTCGAAAGATTTGATCCCAATACGCCTTCAGGGCGCCGCGCTGCATGTCGACATAGCGTTGCCGCGGGATCAATCGAACTTCCAGCGATACGCCGTCCAAGCTGTTGCCGAAGCGACGCATCGTGGTGTCAGCGACAGTGATTGCGTCCGGCATATTGGCAGGCATCGCGCCGCCGCCGCCATAGGCAGTAAACGCGTCAGAGTTCTGCAGCATGTCAGAGATGATCACGATGCGGCGCTGCGGTGCTCGATCGGAAAAAGCCTCGGTCTGACCCAAGCGTGCCATCGCTTCCAAGACGGGGCTGTTCGGGGCTTCTTTCGGCACCACCAGATCTTCCAGAACGGTCTGGAGCGGCCGGTCAAATTTCTCATTGAAGCGCTCTTCAATCCGCTCCGGGTTTCGGAACAGGGCGTTCACCTGATCGCCCCGCCCGGGATTACACAGCGAAAACTCACCGCGCGGATCGAACTGCCCATACTGGTCCAACTCGAACAGCGTGAAACGTTCGCCAACGTCCAGACGATCGCGCGAACGCCGAATAACGGCGGCGATGAGGTCCGCTTGTTGTTCGCTATACTCATCGGTCTTATCGATGATGATCGCCGTATGCGCGGGCAGCTCATCAGAGAGCTCACATAAAGTCATTTCATCATAAGGCTCTGGCTGCAGCGCGAAAAACGAAAAGCCAATGATCGCGACAGCGAGGCCAGCAAGAACAAAGTTCAAGATGGCCTGATTGCGTTGCTTCTTTTGCCTGGTTCGCCGACGCCGCGCCATTAGCTCTCTGCCTTCACTCGGAACTGATCGATGATATCATGCTCGAGACCAAACTCGTCTGACAAGCCGTCATCGGTCGTTCGAAGGAGCTTTTGATACGGCGCGACCATTTCCTGCATGGTGCGGTGGATGATCATTTTCTCCTGAGCACTCAGGTCTTTGCCTTCCATCTCTTCAGGGCCGTACTTCACTTCCAAAACCAGCTCTTTGATATCTTCATAGCTGTCTTCGAAATCATACAAAGCGTCCTGAAGGTCAGAGCGGGCGCGTTCCAGACCGCGCGCAGAGTCCGAGAAGCCAGGGAAGGGCGAATCGAGGCGGCGTCCCTCAAAAGCGGCAAAGGCGGCGATGGCCAATCCAAGCGCGAACAGAACCATTGCGTCCAGTGAATGCAGCGCAAATGGGCGGCACATTGCATTGGTGGCGGCGCTGCCGATGGTTTCGCCCAGGGGCGAGCTCAGGATTTTCTCACAGACGGCTGGATCAACAATGAAATGAGGGAGCACTTTGGTCGGCAAATCAGCTGGAAGTTCTTGCCCCAGCGCCTGCATATCCAGAATATTTCGATAGTGCGCGGCGGAGAGGTTGACCAAGAAGACCAGTGACAAACCAACGATAATCGCCACCAATCCCATCACCACATAGAGGTTTCGGCGACTGAAAATATTGTCGATATCAAATGGCATGGAGATGTGGCGCATCCCCCAATAGCCGACAATAAAGAAGGCGGTCGCGACGTTTGCCAGCGACACGGCTGCGGCCTGGAAGATGCCGCCCGCGAGGCCGAATTCGCTCTCTTTGGCGAAGAAATAGGCGTTGGCGGCGCTTTCAAAAATGATCATCAAGGCGATGATCGACATTTGCAGCATCGGCACTTTTGGATGGCTGGAAATGTAATGCACGCCGCGACCCGTGTTCTGGCCGAGTTTCAGCTTGGCATGACGCGGATTCTGTTCGGAGTTTTCGCCGGCCGAATCAGCTTCGACCTCTCTCTTACGGCGTTTCGCGGGCAGATGATAATCCCCGCCCAATTGGCGAAACCGGTAAAAGCTTAGCGCGGCGCGTGTGGTGTAGTCGGCTTGCAGGATGACTTGGTTATACGCATCGCTCGGGCGTTTCGTCAGATCGACGATATCGTCTTTTGTCAGCGTGCTCGCCATGTTTGGCGTTTCGTCGCTCATCAGCCTTCCTCCCAAAGGAACCCTACTCATCTGTTAACCTTTTAGTAAGGACTTGTGGCAGGCGTTTGATGAAAAATGATCAAATATGACAGCGCTGTGGCGATATCTGGCGTGTGGTGTTCTCACTCGCCACACTTTGTTCTGATCTATAAAGAGGAGGCATGGCTCTCACTGCAGAACAGCTCGACCGGCATAAACGCCACCTTCTCCTCAAAGAGATTGGGGGCCCCGGCGTGCAGAAACTTCGCGCCGCTAAAGTCACAATCATCGGGGCTGGCGCGCTGGGCGGGCCGTGTGCGCTGTATCTCGCAGCGGCGGGCGTCGGTGAGATCGAAATCTGGGATGATGATGTTGTTGACCGCTCAAACCTGCAGCGGCAGGTTCAATTTACCGAGGCCGATATCGATCGCAGCAAAGCCGAGATTCTCGGGGACCGGCTACAAGCGCTCAATCCAGATGTGAAGGTGAGCGTTCAGACGCAACGGTTTGCACCGGGCGCAGATCTGCTCGGGGCCATCCTGATCGATGCGACGGATAATTTCGAAACGCGCTTTGCTTTGAACGCGTTGGCGCATGAGAGCGGCCGATACCTTGTCTCGGGCGCGGCGAGCCGCTGGACGGGGCAGATCTCAGTCTACGCGTCGGGAGTTGATACCGACGCGCCTTGCTATGCTTGCTTTGTGCCGGAGCTCCCGCCGGAGGCGGAGGCATGTGACGATGTCGGGGTTGTCGGCGCGCTGACTGGCATGGTTGGAACACGTATGGCCTTAGAGGCGATAAAAATTGTTGCCGGTGCTGGAAAACCACTGATCGGGCGATTGCTCATCATTGATGGGCTATCGGGTGAAAGCCGTGTCCTAAAACTTCGTCCGAACCCGGATTGTTCTGTGTGTTCGCGATGAATCTTTTCTTTGACATCGTTAATTTTTGACGGTTTTACGACAGTGGGCCGAAGTGGAGTACCTGTTTGATGCGCAGAATGCTTGCCGTCAGTCTCACCATTGTCGCCGTGCTTGCTGCAGGATGGTTGGCGCTCAGAAGAGCGGACATTCCGTACGACACGCTAGAGACCGCTTATTCGGTCCCGGACACGCAATTCATGACCTTAGATGATGGGCTGAAAGTCCATTATACGGATACCGGTCCGCAGGATCGCGCCGCGCTTGTGCTGGTGCATGGGTTTTCCGCGTCTTTGCATACCTGGGAGGCCTGGAAAACGGCGCTTGAGCTGGATTACCGCGTGATCACGCTTGATCTGCCGGGGCATGGCTTGACCCGGGCCGAAGACCCGAGCCAAGCGAAGATTGAGCGGTTTGCTGACGTGGTGCATGAAGTCACTCAAGACCTCGGCGTGGAGCGGTTCACGCTGGCCGGAAACTCGATGGGCGGCAATACAGCCTGGTCTTATGCGCTTGCCTACCCTGAAACCCTGGACGGTTTGATCCTCGTTGCCGCGTCTGGATGGCCAGAAGAAGAAGGCGAGGGCGATGGGTCTCCGTTTATTTTCACGCTGCTATCGAACCCGATCGCGCGGTCGATCGTTAAAGACCTGGACATGACCTCTCTGACCCGGTCAGGACTAGAGGATTCCTATTCCGACCCGTCTTTCGTGACCGACGCCCTGGTGGAACGATATGTCTCGCTCTCGCGTGCGCCAGGGCATCGGGAAACACTGCTCGCAATTATGGCGGGCGACCGCGTTGAGGCATCTGCCGAGAAGCTTTCAGCGATCAATGTGCCGACGCTGGTGATGTGGGGCACAGAGGACAATTTGGTGCCTGTCTCGGGCGCGCAAAAGTTTGCGGACGCGATTCCGAACAGCACCCTAGCCGTGTATGAAAATATCGGACACTTGCCCCAAGAAGAAAACGCGGACCAATCGATTGCCGACGTCCGCGCTTTCATGATGGATGTTGAGTGGAGCACCGTCGAGGAGGAAGTCATCATCCCCGCCGGTGACCCTCGATTGACTGAGAATGTCGACTAGGCTGGCGCCTATTCGGTTGCCGCTTCAGTCTCGGTTTCAGGTTCAGTGGCCTGGCTCAGATCCGCATAGATCAGGCGTGTGAAGCGGGCTTCATCGATGAAGCCCCAAGCCCAATCTTCAACCCATGGTGTCAGCGGCGCGGCGTCCAAAACCCCTTCGATGTCCTTGCCAGCATCGATTTCAGCTTGCACAGCGGCGGTTGTGCCGTCGAGCATCTCAACAATCGCCGTGATATCCGATTTGGTTGAAAGCGGACCGTGGCCAGGAATGATGCGGGTGTCATCTGAGATCATATCCGCCATGGCTTGCGATGCGGCTGAGAAGCCTGCGAAGCTGCCACCTGATGTGATGTCGACAAACGGGAACATGCCGCTGAACATGAGGTCGCCCGTATGCAGAATGTCTGCTTCTTCAAAATAGATGAACGTGTCGCCATCCGTGTGGGCCACAGGCGCGTGGATCAGGCGAACGGTTTGACCATTCAGATACAGCGTCATCTCATCATTAAAGGTGATCACCGGCCATGCTGAGGTCGGAAGCGCTGGAGTCGTTGAGTCTTGACCGAAAAAATCACGGGTCACATCGACGGTGACGCGTTCGCGGACGCCTTCATGTGCGATAATTGTGGCACCGGCATCGCCGAGAATGGCATTCCCGCCGGCATGGTCGCCGTGCCAGTGTGTGTTCACCAAATAGCGCGGCGCTTCGCCCGCGATCTCATCAATCGCGCTCAGGATGCCCGGTGCCATATCCGCATATTGGCTATCGATGACAAACACCCCGTCTTCGCCTGCGAGCACGCCGATATTCCCGCCGCGGCCCTGTAGCATATACAGGCCATCGCCAAGATCAGTGGTGGTGACGGGGGTGGGTTGAGCTTGCTGTGTCAGCGGAACATGGGGACCGTGCGCGAAGGCCACAGGACTCAAAATCAGCCCGAGCGCTGTCAGGCTAGCAATCGTTTTCATGAATATGTCTCCTCAAGTACAAGGAGATATAAGTTGAGCCGCGAAAATCGCCAATCACGTTCCGTTTAAGCGGCGCTTTCTGCCATGGCTTGCGGGCAAAGCAGGGCCAATAGACCGTCCTGATCGGATGCTTCGCGCAAGGCTGTGCGAAGATCCGCATTGCGGAAGGCGCGGCTGACCTGTGCCAAGGCACGCAAGTGATCTGCGCCCGCTGCGTTCGGGGCCAGCAACATGAAGATCAGGTCGCATGGACGACCGTCAATCGCATCGAAGTCGACCCCTTCATGCAAGCGCACAAAGGCGCCAACAGGGGCTTTCAATTGCGGAATGCGGGCATGCGGGATGGCAACGCCTTCGCCAACACTGGTCGAGCCAAGGTTTTCGCGTTCGATCACGGCATCGAACACATCACGGCCGTCTATGCCGTGCTTTGCGCCGATCGCGTCCGCAAGTGTTCTGAGAATCTGTTTGCGACTCTCACTAGATTGCGGACCAAGAATAACACCCTCCGCGAGGAGGCTTGTGAGATCATTTGCCATTTTACTCAGACCTGTCGGTTCAGCCGGTGGAAGAATGTCCAGCCGGGTCAACCCACCCAATATTGCCGTCTTCACGCCGGTACACCATATTCAGGCCGCTGTGTTTCACATTTCGGAACAAAACGGCAGGGGTGTCTGACAGTTCGAGCTGCATAACAGCTTCTGAGACGGACATTGTTTTCACATCTGATGCAGATTCCGCAACGATAAGTGGTGCTTCGCCCTTATCTTCGGGCGCTTCGCCATCGTCCCCGCCCTTTAGAACAAAGGCATTTGCGGGTTCACTTGGAAGCGGAGTGCGCTTGTGGTGATCCTTGAGACGACGATGATAGCGGCGAACCCGCTTTTCCATCTTCTCAAGCGAATCCTCTAATGAGGCATAGGGATCACTCGCGGTCCCCGTTGACTGCAGCACAATCCCGGATGGGAGATGGACATTGCAGTCGGTGATAACCTCGTGTCCGCGTTTTTCCACGGTGACACTGGCATCAAAACTTCTATCGAAATACTTGGTGACAGCGGCCTCAAGACCATCAGAGATACGCTCGCTGAGCGCTTCTCCAACATCCATATGTCTGCCTGCAATTTTTATCGTCACGGAGAACTCCGTCTGTTAAGCGCCCACTATAGCGGGCATTTCTCGCAAATCGAGCCCCATCCTCAATAAAAGGGTGGATAAGTCTTTGAATGCAAGTCCGATTCCGATGACGTCTCTGTCACACTCGCGCGATTAGTCGCGTAAAAGCTCGTTAATACCGGTTTTAGAGCGTGTCCGCTCATCCACCGTTTTAATGATGATCGCCGCGGCGAGGGCTGGCCCGCCATTCTCTCCCGGCAGGCTGCCAGGTACGACAACAGAATAAGGCGGCACTTCGCCATAGCGGATTTCGCCGGATTGGCGGTCAACGATCTTGGTCGACTGGGACAAGAACACGCCCATGGCTAGGACGGAGCCTTCTCTGACAATCACGCCCTCTGCGACTTCAGCGCGGGCACCGATGAAGCAATTGTCTTCAATAATCACCGGGCTTGCCTGCAATGGCTCGAGCACACCGCCAATCCCGGCGCCGCCGGAAATATGGACATTCTTGCCGATCTGCGCGCACGAACCGACAGTTGCCCATGTGTCGACCATGGTGCCGCTATCAACATAAGCGCCGATATTCACAAAAGACGGCATCAAGACAGCGCCTGGCGCGATGTAAGAGCCGCGGCGAACGGTGGCCGGTGGTACGGCGCGAAAGCCGGCGGCTTCAAATTCAGATGCGCCCCAGCCTTCGAACTTGCTTGGAACCTTGTCCCACCATGTGCCGCGATGACCAGGGCCACCTTCCATGATCACGTTCTGATTCAGACGAAAAGAAAGCAGAACCGCTTTCTTCAGCCATTCATTGACGACCCAACCACCATTTCCATCAGGGGCTGCGACGCGAACCTCTCCGCTGTCCAGGAGCGACAGGGATGCTTCTACGGCTTCGCGAATTTCGCCTGTCGTTTCAGTGTTTAAATCGGCGCGGTCTTCCCAGGCAGCGTTGATCAGAGCGGCTAAGCGATCAGGCATCTTCTTATCTGTCTTTCTGCTTCATTTTTGCATTATCGAACGGACGAACGCCGTTAGGTCGCGCGTCACATAGTCGATATGTAGGGGGAGGTCATCCCCTATTCCAGCCGGGCGCGCTGCCGCAGGCTCATGACTCCAGTCTTTTTCAGACTGAACCAAGACGGTTGCGAACCCCATCTCTTTTGCTGGCGCGAGATTTCGCGCAAGATCTTCAAAGAAAACAGAGGTTCGCGGGTCGAGGTCGAACCGGCTGAGAAATGCGTCATAAGACGCTTGGTTTGGTTTTGGGATGAATTGGCTATCTTCGATCGCGAACTGGCCATCGAACACATCCCCAAGTCCCATATAGTCCGTTACGCGCTTGGCGTGCCCGCGCGAGCCATTGGTGTAGACGAATTTGCGTCCAGGAAGCGCGCGAATGGCGTCGGCGAGCTCTGGCGTCCGGGGCAGCGGTGACAGGTCAATCTCGTGCACATGCGCAAGAAACTCATCTGGCGCCATGCCATGCATCGACATCAAGCCGTTCAATGTGGTGCCGTGTTCTGCGTAATAGCGCTTTTGCGTGGCCCGGGCTTCGTCGCGCGGCAGCCGCAAAAAACGCGACACGAAATCGGTCATGCGCTGATCGATCTCTGCAAACAGGTCGCATTCAGCCGGGTAGAGCGTATTGTCCAAGTCAAAGACCCAGGCGCGGCGGTCTTGTAGATCCAAGTTGCCGCCTTCAGTGTCAGCTGGCATCGACGGGATCCCCAAAGTCGCGGTCGAAGAATTCGAACACCAGGCGGCGATTCACCGGTGCTGGGGTCGCAACGAACTGGCCGGTTCGGTATGCGGCCTCTTCGCAGGCTTCATTCCCTGAGATGGCAAACTTTGACTTTGAGACACAAAATTCGTCGCTGCCGCGCGTGAGCGTTCGGATGTCGCCGTCGCCGGTCTCCATTTCGGCATATGCAAACAGACCAGCTTGCAGCAGCGGCTCATCAATCACGCGGGCACAACCGCCCGCTTCCAACAACCACCAGCCGCGACTTTCCCAGCCTTCGCCGCGCCGCCGCGCCATCGCGCTCCAAATTCGGTTATTGGTGCGATTACAGAAGGTTAGACCAACGTTTCGCGCCCGTTCGATAGCTGTTTGTTCGAGGATATCCATCAAATCGGCATCAGACGTATTGGCGTTCAAGCCTTTCGATTTCAGGAAGTCGCCAATCGCGGCGCGGGTTTTCCGGCCAAGATAGCCATCAATTTGGCCGGAATAGACGCCTGCATTGTCGAGCAGGCGCTGCACCCCTGCGGCGCTCGCTTGTTCCAAATTGCGTTTCTCTGTCTCGGTGAAGCTGGTTCGCCAGCGCTTGTCGTCTTCCACCAGGACAGGGCGAAACTCGCGCTGTTCGAGGCCCATAACGGCGCAGTCTGGAATGTTCTCGACGGCGAAGCTGCCGGTTGGATCGATACAGAGCTTGCTCTTGCCGCCCCAAACTTTGCGTCCGCCGCGATGAGCGGTCGAGGAGCGCCCAAACAAATAGTAGATGCCAGGCTGTAGGACGCCTTCAATTACCTTTGCGCAGGCGCCGGGGCGCAGCCGCGTCCAACCTTCGACCACAACGCCCTGACCATCATATCGCCCGGTTGCGGCTTCAATGATGTAACTGGTCTCGTTACACACATCCCAGCCATTTGAATTGCCCTGCGCCGCAGCTTTCGCGGGTAAAGCCAAGGTTAATGCGAACGCGAAAATTCCGAGGATAAGTTTAATAGACAAAGGTACCTGCGCCATGTTCGGTGAAGAGCTCCATTAGCAGCGCGTGACGTTCGCGCCCGTCCAGAATAACTGCCCCGCCAACTCCCATGTTGACGGCTTTCGCGGCGGTTTCAAGCTTTGGTATCATGCCACCACTAATCGTTCCGTCCTGCATCAGGCCATCAACTTGATCGCGCCGGATCTCACGCATCAGGCTGCCTTGTTTGTCGAGCACACCTGCCACATCGGTCAGCAGCAATAACCGCTTCGCCTGAAGAGCCGTGGCCACCGCGCCCGCAGCGGTATCAGCATTGACATTGTAACGGCGATCATCGTCGCCGACCCCCACCGGTGCGATCACCGGAATAATGGCTTTCTCGCTCTGCATCAGGGCTTTCAGGACGGAGATGTCAATTTTGTCAGGTTCGCCAACATAGCCGAGATCGACCACTTTCTCGATCTCGCTGCTGGCGTCGCGCTGGGTGCGGGTGGCTTTGGTGACGCGCATCAAGTCACCATCTGAGCCAGACAGGCCAACCGCTTTGCCGCCGGCTGCGTTAATCGCCCGGACGATCGATTTATTGATTGGCCCGGAGAGGACCATCTCAACCGCTTCCATGGTTGCATCATCTGTCACGCGGAGGCCGTCGCGAAATTCTGATTGAATGCCGAGCCGTTCGAGCAATTTCGCGATCTGAGGCCCGCCGCCATGAACAATAACGGGATTGGCGCCGAGATGTTTGAGCAGGACCACATCGCGCGCAAACGCATCTGATAGGGCCTCATCCACCATGGCATGACCGCCAAATTTGATCACAATTGTCCGCCCGGCATAGCGCTGAATATAGGGCAAGGCCTCTGACAGGGTTTCAGCGGTAAGTTGGGCGGGGGGCAGAGGCGTCTCAGTCATGGCGCTGGCTCTTAGCCGGATTTGGCGGCCAAAGGAATGGTGCTTAGAGCGCCAACGTCATAAACACGCTGTGCGGGTCTTCGACATAGTCGCCAAAGGGCGGGCAAATTTCGAAGCCGCAGCTCTGATACAGCCTTCGGGAGGGCAGAAATCCGTCTACGCTGCCGGTCTCGAGGCTGAGCCGCTGATACCTTCTGGAGCGCGCTTCATTCATCACGTGATCGAGCATTTTACGGCCAAGTCCGGCGCCGCGTTTGGCCGATAGGGTGTGCATGGATTTGATCTCGCCATGCGTCGAGGACAGCTCTTTCAAGCCGCCGCAGCCGACAAGTTCATCGCCATCGCGCATTTCCCAAACGGTGACGGCTGGGTCGCGCAGACCCTCCATAGGCAAGAAATGACAACTTCCAGGCGGCGAAAGGCTGAGCATAAGGTCTGCGTGGGTGTCGATCAAAGCTGCAAATTCCGGGGTATCGAGATTGGCGCTTAAGATTTCAATCGACATTTAGACCTCCGCGATTTGTCCGATCTCTGCTCTTAGTTCCGGGATACCAAAGCCTTTTTCCGAAGATGTCACGCGAACAATCGGGTGTGCGGCTGGATTTTTTTTCAACGTGGTCTGAATTTTTTTCGTTTCGGCCTCGAGTGCCGACTTTTTGATCTTATCGGCCTTGGTCAAAACAATCTGATAGGTGACCGCGGCGGTGTTCAGCATGGCCATGGTTTCAAGATCGGTGTCCATCAGCCCGCGGCGGCTATCTACGAGCAAAAAGACGCGGCGCAAGTTCGCCCGGCCGCGGAGATAGCGCTTGGTCAGTTGCACCCATTTGGCCTGCTGTTCGCGCGAGACCTTCGCATAGCCAAATCCCGGCAAGTCCACGAGCCAGAGCTTGCCGTCACCGACATCAAAATAATTGAGCTCGCGCGTTTTGCCTGGCTCAGCCGATGAACGCGCCATGTTCTTGCGATTGAGCACGGCATTGATCAGGGAAGACTTGCCGACATTTGAGCGCCCGGCAAAGGCGATTTCCGGTCGGTTGCCATCCGGGAGTTGGCTGAGGCTTGCCGCACCGAGCACAAACTCAACCGGCCCCATGCAGAGCCTACGGCCTGCCTCCAGCGTTTCTTCAGAGAAGGCAGGCAGGTCGCTCATCTATTCAGCTGGGGTGGAAGAACCCCGTCCGAGCAATCGTTTTATCAATTTGTCGAGTTCGGTTTCGACGCCGTTGCGGCGCATGATGAAATATTGCTGCCCGAGTGACAGAATGTTTGACCAGACCCAGTACAGGACGAGCCCCGCAGCAAACCCGCCAAACACGAACATGAACACGAATGGCAAGGCCATCATGATGGTGCGCTGGGTTGGGTCTGGCGGCGGTGGTGACAGAGATTGGATCCCGGCCATGGTGACGCCGTACAGGATTGGCAGAATACCGATACCGATCACGAATCCGAGGATTGGAATCGCTTTCACGTCTGCTGCCGCCCAGGGCAGAAGCCCAAACAGGTTGCCGATCGCGGTCGGATCCGGCGCGGACAGGTCATTGATGAACCCGAATGGCGTATGGCGCATTTCAATCGTCACATACAGGGTCTTATAGAGCGCGATGAAGATTGGGATGGTCAGCAGGATGGGCACACAGCCGGCAAGCGGGTTCGCTTTTTCGCGCTGATAGAGTTTCATCACCTCTTGCTGGCGGCGCTGAGGGTCGGCCTTGAAGCGTTCGGAAATCTCTTTCATCGGCTCGGCCAGCTTTTTCATCTTGGCCATCGATTTGTAGCTCTGATTGTAGAGCGGTACGAGCGGCAGTTTGACCAGGACCACAAGGCCGATAATCGCCCAGCCGAATGATCCAAGGATGCCTTGTAACCAGTTCAAGACGAAGAACAGGCCTTTGGTCAGGTAGTAGAGGATGTTGCCCCAGTCGATCGCATCGCCGAAGCGTGGAATGCCAGCTTCCTGGTATGCGTTGACGACATCATATTCTTTGGCGCCAGCAAACACCTGATTGGTCACAGTTTGGGTCGCGCCGGGTGCGAGTTCAAGCGAAGCGCCTTGCACCAGGACTTCCAAATGGTTTTCAAGATTGCGAACACGCGCGCGGAAGCCTTCGCCTTGCTGCGGGATCAGCGCGGCCATCCAGTACATGTCGGTCAAGCCGAGCCAACCGCCGGTTTCCGCAACCCGAATGCCGTCTTCAGCTTTCTTGATGCCGCGTCCTTTGAACAGGTTGTTATAGCTGCGCCAGGTCAGAGCGCTGTCGAAGCTGCCCATCAGGCCTTGGTGTGCAAAGCCTGTTTTGCGGGATGAACCCGGGTCTGTGGCGTCGACGAATTCTTTCCATCCGCCATAGCGGCGCACTGTGCCGATTGGGATCAGGGTCCGTGTCTCTGTGCCAAGATTGGTGACTGAGTCCTGGAACGAGAACATGTAATTCTCGTCTACACTGATCGTGCGTTCAAACCGCAATCCGTCCTTTTCGAGGCGGAGTGTGGTCGTATTGTCGTCGCCAAATGTCTCTTCGGTCGCTGTCCAATTGTCGCGATAGCCCGCAATTGCGTCGCGGCCATCAAACCAGTTCCAGCCGACCGTATAGCCGCTCGGCGCGTTGGCCGGGCGCAGGAGACGCAGCTCTTCGGTGCGCTCAACCGTGCGATAATGGTCTTTCAAATTCAGATCATCGATCACCGCGCCGCTGAGATTGATCGATCCGTCGACGCGATTGGCGTCAAAACCGACGCGTGAGGTTTCGCTCAGCGCTTCGTCGACCGATTTGATGACCTGTTGCAAAGGTTCTGGCGTCGCTGCTTCGACCGGCGTTTCGAGCCCGGCTTCGGCTTGCGCGGCTTCGCGCGCTTCATTTGCGCGTTTGGCTTGTGGCTCGAGGACGAAGAACTGATAGCCAAACACAAAGACAATCATCAGCGCCATTGCGATGATGAAATTGCGCTGGTCCTGAGGGTCCATACCGTTTTGTTGATTAGGCAGCATGAGCGATGCGTATCCTGATATAAAAAGAGGGGTCAGGCCGGACCTGTCCCCGCTGAAAAATCTTTGGCGAGGCTTATCAGTGCGCTTTCCATATCGTCAAGCAGCCGCTGCCAGCCAATCGTCGCAGTATCCATTCGGGCAATAAACACATAGTCAGCGCCGGCCACGCCGTGAAGGGGTAGTAGTTGACGGGACGCTTCTTTCAGGCGGCGCTTGGCGCGATTGCGAATAACCGCATTCCCGATCTTTTTGGTGGCGGTAAACCCGGCGCCAATGGTGTCAGAGCCATTTCGCGGGCGGGCTTGGACGACGAGCGATTTGCGCCGCTCGGACTTGCCCGATCGTACAAAAAGAAACTGGGGCCGTGTCTTCAGACGGACGACCCCAGATTCGGAAGCTTTAGATTTTGCCATGGGACCAGTCCCCGGGCAGGCCTGTCTTAAGCAGACAGAACCTTACGGCCTTTCGCGCGGCGGCGGGCCAAAACCTTACGGCCATTCTTGGTTGCCATGCGAGAGCGGAAACCGTGTGTACGGGCGCGCTTCAGGCGGCTTGGCTGGAATGTGCGTTTCATGGGCGTCTCGCCTCAATAGAAATTAGTTAAACTCGAAAGCGCGGCTATTACGGCTGCGAGCCGGAGAGGTCAAGAGAAATCGCGCAGGTTTTCCGCGTCAAATACAGCCGTCACATCCCGCTCACGCATCGGTGATGGTTTGGGACCATACCGTTACGTGCATCTTTACCGCCCCCTGCGTATATCCGGCTCGAACAAAGTTTCTAAAAGGGATGCGAAATCTATGCTACGCAAAATGCTGACGGTTGGAGCTATTGCCATGACGATTGCTGCGGGAACTGCCTCGGCTGACGATACCGAGCTGCACCAGGCTTGGGACGACATCCTGGGCACATATGTGGTGGAGAGTGATGATGGCGTGAATCGCTTTGATTATGGCGCCCTCCAAGCCAATACCGAAGACTCTGCCAAACTCGACGCATATCTGGAGAGTTTCGAAAATCTCGATTTCGATACACTGTCGGAAGACGAGCAATTCGCAGCCTATTCGAACATTTATAACGCCCTGACCATCCAACACATTGTCGGTCGCTATCCGACAAAATCGATCCGATCTGGCTATATAGTCGGGCCGTGGAAGCGTGTTTTCACTGTGGTTGACGGCGAGAAAGTCAGCCTGGATGACCTTGAGCATGGCATTCTACGGGTTCAGTTCAGCGACCCGCGGGTCCACTATGCTGTGAACTGTGCCTCATTCGGATGCCCAAATCTGCGCACGGATGCTTGGTTTGGCGCAACGCTTGACGAAGAGCTGGATGACGCGGCGCGTGACTATATCAACAATCCACGCGGTGTGACTGTTCGACGGAATGGCACGCTGCAGGTTTCAACCATCTATAAATGGTTCCGTGAGGATTTTGGCGGCTCGAATGATGGGGTGATCGATCACCTGCTGGAACATGCCGAGCCAGAACTGGCTGAGAAAATCCAAGCGAAACGAAAAATTACCAAACACGAATATGACTGGTCTCTCAACGACGTCGAATAGGCGCTTAGAGACGGCAAGAAGGAAGACACCCATGACGGACACTGTCGAAACGAAACAAGGCTCGATCCTCATCAAGCTATGGCCGGTCTATTTGATCGCAGCGGTAATGGTCGGCGCATGGCAGCTTGGCTTGTTCCAGTATCTTTCTTTGGACACGCTGCGCGAGCAACAAGAGGTTCTCCAGAGCTTTGTCTCGGAAAACCTTATCCTGGCGGTCGCGATCTTCATCGGTATTTACGCCGCTGCAACTCTGTTCATGATCCCAGGGGCTTTGTGGATTACGATCGCAGGTGGCTTCCTGTTCGGCCTGGTCGGCGGTTCGATTGCGACGATTGCCGGGGCAACGCTCGGTGCGAGTATGCTCTTCTTTGCCGCGAAAACCTCAATCGGCAGCGCTCTGCGGGACCGCGCGGGGCCATTCATGGCGAAAATGGAAGCCGGGTTTAACGAGAACCCATTCTCTTACATGTTTGCTCTGCGTCTGTTGCCTGTCGTTCCATTCCCAGTGGCGAATATTGCGCCAGCCTTGCTCGGTGCGAAATACCGTGAATATGCCATCACCACGGCTGTCGGAATCATTCCGGGTGTCGTTGCCTATACGTGGGTTGGATCTGGCCTTGGCGCGACCTTTGCTGCGGGTGAAGATCCAAATCTGGCGATTATCGCAAAGAATATGCTACCAGCCCTCGCGGCCCTCGGTATCGTTGCTTTGATCCCTGTTATTTATAAGAAAATCACAGGCCGTAAGCCTGAAACTGCGGAGGCGTAAATGTCTGACGCGATTGCAAGTCCAACAGCCCGCATGGCTGAAACTGACCCTTTGGAGACAAAAACAATGACCAATACTCCAGTGGAAACGGGCGCGAAGCGAAAGCTGAAAGCCGATCTGATTGTTATCGGCGGCGGGTCAGGTGGCCTTTCAGCTGCGGCGGGGGCGGCGATGCTTGGCCTCAATGTCATTCTCTATGAGAAAGCCGAAATGGGCGGCGATTGCTTGAACTATGGCTGTGTGCCGTCCAAGGCGCTGCTGACGACTGCGAAATATGCTCAAACGGCGCGCGAAAGCGCGAAATATGGCGTGTCCGTGTCTGAGCCAACCGTGGATTGGGAACTTGTCAAAGCGCACGTTCGTAAAGCGATTGATACAATCGCTCCGGTCGACAGCCAGGAACGGTTCGAAGGCCTCGGCGTCACTGTGATCCGCGAGCATGCAAGTTTTGCCGACCCGAAAACCATTGTCTCAGCGACGACAGAAGCGACCGCGCGTCGAATCATTGTCTCAACCGGTTCAACCGCGTTCATCCCGCCAATCCCGGGCCTGGAAGAGACCCCATACATCACCAATGAGACGGTGTTCTCGCTGCCAGAGCAGCCAAAGCACCTGATCGTGCTCGGCGGCGGACCGATCGGCATGGAAATGGCGCAAGCCTTTCACCGGCTGGGCACCGAAGTGACCGTCATCGAGATGGGCCGTGCGATGGCGCGTGCGGACGCTGACCATGCCAAGATCGCGGTCGATGCGATTCGCGAAGAAGGGGTGACAATCCTCGAAGGCCATAAGGCCGTGAAAGTCACCGGCGAGACCGGTGCGATTTCCGTCGACACGGAAAGCGAGGATGGCACGCAAACAATTACCGGCACGCACATCCTGGTTGCGGTCGGCCGCCGAGCCATGCTGGACGGGCTGAATTTGGAAGCTGGGAAAGTGACGTTTGATCGCCGCGGCATTCAAGTTGGCGACAAATTGCGTTCAGTTTCCAATTCACGCGTTTGGGCGCTCGGCGATATTGCCGGACAAGGACAATTCACCCATTTGGCGGGCTGGCATGCCAGTGTCTTCACGCGCCGTGCGTTTTTCAAACAAGGCAGCAAAGCAAGTGATCTGCCTTTGCCATCCGTGACCTATGTCGCGCCAGAAGTGGCGCAAGTTGGCCTGACGGAAGCGGAAGCCCGTGAGCAATATGGCGACAGTGTCACCACTTCATCCTTCCCATTCCACGAGAATGACCGGGCAATTGCCGAAGGCAAAACCCTCGGCGAGGCGAAGCTGGTGATCCGCAAAGGTAAAATTCTTGGCGCGTCCGTGGTCGGCGACGGTGCGGGCGATATTATCCAAATTGTTGGCTATGGCATGTCGAACAAACTCGGCGTTCAGTCCTTGACGAATTTCATCTCACCTTACCCAACACGGGCCGAGGTCGTGAAACGCGCAGCCAGTGCGCACTTCACCCCAGCTGTGTTTGGTAAAGCGTCAAGAACGCTCGTTGGGTTGCTGCAACGCATTCCATAGAGTACCAGCATCGCGTGAGCGAACCACAATCTTCGGTTGCGACGGGACCTAGTCTACGTTGGCGGGACAGCTTGTCTTTCAGGCTGTTTCTGATTGCGATCTCAACGGTGCTGATCGTTGAAGCTCTGATCTTTGTGCCGAGTGCGACCAATTACAGAAACATTTGGCTGAAAGATCAGATCGAGGCGGGCCGCCTGGCAGCTCTGGCCTTGGAGGCTGCGCCATCGCGGATGGTATCGGAAGAGCTGGAGCAGGATCTGCTCTCCAGCGCGATGGTCTTGGCGGTTGCAGAACTCTATGATGAGCGCCGCGATATGATCCTCAATCCGGGCGAAGAGATTTGCTGTGTCGGCGAGATTGTCTTGTTTGATGAGACGCCTGATATCTCAGAGGTCGGCGATACGATGGCGACGTTTTTTGCGCCGAATGACCGGTTCCTGATCATTCGCGCCGCGGGATCGCAACCTGGGCGTGTGATTGAAGTCGTTGCGGATGAGTCTGCGCTCCGCAAGGGGCTTGCGCAATATGGCCGGAATATTCTGGTCCTGTCTTTGATCATTTCAATCGTGACTGGCGGCCTGATCTATCTGATGCTGTTGCTAACGGTGGTTCGCCCGATCCGGCGCGTGACGCGGTCTGTTGTGCAGATCAAAGAAGACCCTGGCAGTTGGCGGCGGCGCCTCTCTCCAACCGTGCGGACTGATGAGATTGGCCGCGCCCAAAACGCGCTGTCTGACATGGAAGAGGCGGTGTCGAATGCTTTCCGTCAGCAAGAACGCCTGGCGCAGCTCGGGGAAGCGGTTGCAAAGATCAACCATGACCTGCGCAACTCGCTCGCGACGGCTCAACTCGTCTCGGATTCGCTGTCGCGCTCTGAAGATCCGCGCGTCGCGAAGAGCTTGCCGCGTCTCGAACGGGCCTTGGAGCGCGCGATCAATTTGGCGAGCGATACGCTAAAATATGGCCGCTCCTCGACGCCGGACACGAAGGTCCAATCGGTCCGCCTGTATGACATTGTCGAAGAAGCCTCGGCTGAAGCACTTGCGGCCTTTGGTGAGGTCGAGTTTTCAAATGCCGTGGTCGAGGACGCGAATGCGCAGGCTGATCCAGATCATTTGCATCGCATCTGCGCCAACCTGATCCGCAACGCTGCCGAAGCGATGGACGGCAAAGGCACGATTTCTGTCGGGTTCGATGGCGCAGCTTTGAGCGTGCTCGACACAGGTCCAGGCCTACCCAATCAGGCCAAAACCAATCTGTTTAAGCCGTTCGCAGGCTCAACCCGGCGCGATGGAACAGGGCTCGGTTTGGCGCTGTCGCGAGACCTCGCGCGGGCCATGGGCGGTGATCTCGAGCTCGGGGAAACGAGCGAGAGTGGGACCCGTTTTGTAATCTTCCTACCAACGGGCGATTAAGGCGCGTAGACCACCGCGACCACGGCTGCCGCCAAGCCTAGAATAAATCCGAGCCATCCCCACCATGGCGCAAAGCGTTCGCGCGGCAGCGGCTCAGGATCTGGAGCGGTCAGTTTGGCTTCAACCTGATCCATCACCTCTGGCAGGCGTTTCAGTCGGTCGGCAACTTCTTTGACATTCTGCGCGACGATTTTTGCAGCGCCGGCAGGGCCAAGGTTCTGCGTGATCCAGTCTTTGACGATCGGTTCCGCGGCGCCCCAAATATCATGATTAGGATCAATCGCTCTGGCCACGCCTTCGACTTGAACCATGGTCTTTTGCAAGAGCACCAATTCCGGGCGCAGCTGCATGCCAAATGTATGGGTGAAATCCAGAAGCTGCAGCAAGAGGCGGCCCATGGAAACGTCGCTGGCCGACTTACCATGAATCGGCTCGCCTACGCTGCGCAAAGCCTGCGCAAAATCGCCAACGGACTTGTCTGCGGGCACATATCCGGCTTCGAAATGGACCTCGGCGACGCGGTGATAGTCACGGCGCAAAAAGCCCCACAGAATCTCCGCCAAGAAGCGGCGCTCATTCATTCCGATGCGGCCGATAATCCCGAAATCGACCAGAGTCAGGCGCCCGTCCGGCGTGACGATCATATTGCCTTCATGCATGTCCGCATGGAACACGCCGTGATGGATCGCATGATCCAGAAAGCCGCGCGTCACGGTATTGGCGAGGGTTTCCGGATCGATCCCGTGCGTTTTGATAGCTTCGGGATCGGTGAGCGGTTTGCCCTCAATCCACTCGGTCGTCAGCACACGTTTGCCAGAGCGCTCCCAGTCGACCTCGGGCACATAATAGTAACCAGCCTTGAATGAGAGCTCGCGCATCTCATCCCCGCCGCCAGCTTCCAGGCGCAGGTCGAGTTCTTTCTCCATGGAGGCGGCAACCGTCTCGGTGAATGCGACGGGCTTTAGCCGGCGGCTTTCCACGTTGACGCGTTCGACCGTTCGAGCGGCGCGCTTCATCGCGCGGAGCTCTCGATCAATAAGTTTCTCAACACCGGGGCGAAGGATTTTGACTGCTTTTGCGCCGTCTGGCGTCTGTAGGCGATGAACTTGCGCCAGCGAGGCCGCTGCAATGGGATCAGAGAGTTCCGGGAAAAGTTGCCCCGCTTCGTCTTCCCCAAATTCTTCCGCCAATGCTTTTTGTGCGGCTTTCATCGAGAAAGGTGGCAGCTTGTCTTTCAGGCGTGACAGGTCTGTTGTGGTCTCAACCCCGAACACGTCGGGCCGCGTCGCCAGAAACTGCCCGAGCTTGATATAGGCGGGCCCCAGTTTTTCGAGTGCCGTCGCCAGGCGTTCCCCTGAACGCCCCCTGGCGCCGCCGCCAAAGATGCGAAGCGTCTTTCCTGCGAGCTTGGCCGGGAAGGGGAGGCGCGAGTGATATTCGCCCGGCAAAATAACATCATGGCGCGCCAGCGCCGTGCCTGCACGCAAAAGCCGAGCGTAGTCTGCGAGCGCTTTCAACATCGACTAGATCGCCCACCCGAAGTGTAGCGCCGCAATGCCGCCCGAGAAATTGGTGACTGAGACATTGGAGAAGCCCGCCGACTCCACCTCTGCTTTAAACGTTTCTTGATCTGGAAACTGTCGAATACTCTCGACCAGGTATTGATAGCTGTCACGATCCCCGGTGACGAGATTGCCGACCGCCGGGATCACGTTGAAGCTGTACGTGTCATAAGCTTGTTGAAGCATCGGCGCGGTCATCTGGCTGAATTCCAGCACAGCCAGGCGCCCGCCCGGCTTCAACACGCGGCGAAACTCTTTCAATCCAGCGACCCGATCGGCGAAATTGCGGATGCCGAAACTGATGGTCAAAGCGTCGAAGCTGCGATCAGGATAGGGCAGGGCTGTACCATCGGCGCAGACCCAGTTCAGACGATCGCCCCATTCGGCATTGTCGGCGCGGGCTTTGCCGGCTTCCAGCATCGCATCATTGATGTCGCAAACAATCGCCGTGGCTTGCCTTTTGTCGCCGCGCCGTTTGCCGGCCGCGTCAGCCAAAGTGAGGAAGGCGCGAGCAAGTTCACCTGTGCCGCCGGCGACATCCAGATGGGCTTCGCCAGGCTGCGGGTTCACGCGGTTCATCGTGTCATGTTTCCATAGCCGGTGGATGCCCACAGACATGAAATCATTCATCAGATCATATTTCGACGCCACGGAGCGAAAGACGCCCTTAACCCGGTCGACTTTCTCGTCCGGCGTGACGCTCTCAAACCCAAAGGAAACAGTATCTTGCTCGCTCATAATGCCCATCTAAGCCGAGAAGCGTTAAAGGGCTATGGGCGTGTGTGTCGCGGATTTGTAAAACCCGCGCCCTATTTCGCCCGCATTTGGTGTGTTACCTCGCAAATATGGGAGCGAGGACGCAGGTTGCAGGTCTATTCAAGGCCATAAACAGGGATGCCAGACATTGGCAGATCCTGGCCCTCTCAGGCCTGTTTACAATGTCTCTCACAACCAGCGATTTTGGCGCGCAGCCTCTTGCGCTGATCGCAGCCATTTCCGGCGCAATGCTCGCCCAGGCTGCCGGAACCGTTTGGGTGAATGCCAGAAAAGAAGCGCGCCGCGCCGAGTCCGGTTCGTATTGGCGAGGCTCGCCTTTGGTCGCGGGTATTGTCGGCTGGTTTGCAGGCTTTCAATGGAAGTCAGCCCTGATCACATCGCTATCGCTATCCATCCTCTTGCGCGCCAATTCGCTATGGTTCTGGCTCGCCGCCGGGATGATTGGTGTGTCTGCAAAATTCCTTATCCGCTATCGCGGCAAGCATATTTTTAACCCGGCCTGTATCGGTATTGTGGTGGTCAGCCTGCTCGGTGGTAGCGCGGCTTGGGTGTCGCCAGGCCAATGGGGACAGGCGCCCCTGTTTGCAGCCTTCGCGATTGGCTTTGCAGCCCTGGTACTGTCCAGCGCCAAACGGCTTGATATCGCGCTCGGTTTTTTGGCTGGGTTTGCGGTCATGTTGTTTGGCCGCGCGCTGTATCTCGGCGATCCGATGGCGATCCCGATCCATCAATTGCAATCCGGCGCGCTGCTCGTCTTTGCGTTTTTCATGATCACCGATCCGCGCTCAACTCCTGACTCTCGCCTTGCGCGTTTGATCTTTGCTTTCGCAGTTGCGGCCTTCGCAGCTTGGCTCAGCTGGGAATATCACATTCGCGGGGCGATGCTCTATGCGCTCGCCAGCCTCGCACTTCTATCGCCCATTCTTGACCGCTTGCTGCCAGCAAGTCGGTTTGAATGGACATCCACAAAGGGACCTCGAAATGAACTTAAAACACCTCGCGGGGGCGTGCGCCCTCGGCCTCACATCGTTCGCGCTTAGCGCGCCAGCTGCTTCGGCGTTTTGCGGGTTCTATGTCGCGAAAGCAGACACGGATCTGTTTAACGATGCCTCGAAAGTCGTGCTCGTCCGAGATGATGAGCGGACCGTGATCACGATGGCCTCAGACTATCGCGGAGAAGCGAGTGAGTTTGCGATGGTGGTGCCGGTCGTCGATGTGCCCGAGCGCGAACAGATCAATGTCGCCAATCCAGGCTTGGTGGACCATCTGGATGAATATACGGCCCCGCGGCTGGTTGAGTATCATGACGAAAACCCGTGCATGCTCGATCGAAGATTGAAGAGCGTGACAGTGACCTCATCAGCGATCCCTGAGATGGCCATGTCTGCGCCGCCAATGGAAGCAGAAGATCTCGGCGTCACAATCGAAGCCGAATACGAAGTCGGTGAGTATGACATCCTGATCCTCTCAGCCGAGGAAAGCGACGGTCTCATCACTTGGCTCAACCAGGAAAACTACCGCATTCCTGACGGCGCTGAAGAGGTCGTGGGGGCGTATCTCAAACGCGGGATGAAATTCTTCGTCGCTAAGGTGAACCTGGAACGCCATAGCGGCTCTTCAGTGCTGCGCCCCATTCAAGTGGCGTATGAAGACGAGAATTTCATGCTGCCCATCCGCCTCGGCACGGTGAACGCTGAGGGCAAACAGGAATTGTTCGTGTTTGCGATCACCCGCGAAGGGCGGGTTGAAACGACCAACTACAAGACTGTGAAACTGCCTTCGAACATGGATGTTCCGATCTTCGTCAAAGATGAGTTTGGCGAATTTTACAAAGCCATGTTTGAGCATCAGACCGAGAAAGAAAACGGCAAGGCCGTCTTCATGGAATATGCGTGGGACATGTCTTGGTGCGACCCTTGCGCGGCCAATCCATTGTCTGAATCAGAGCTGAGAGAGCTGGGCGTCATGTGGCTGGATGAACGTCCTCAGGACGATATTCGCCCCATGCCACGCCCTGGCTTTGGTGGGCCGCAGCCAGTGGATGCGTTCGTCACGCGTTTGCACGTGCGATATGATGGCAAGACCTTCCCTGAGGATCTGAACTTCCAAGTCACGGGTGACCGCGAGAATTATCAGGGTCGCTATGTCCTGCGCCATCCGTGGCGAGGCGATTATGGACAGTGCGAAGCGGCGGGTGAGTATGCTGAGTCGCTTGTCGAGCGCTGGGATACCGAAGCTGACAGTCTCGCAAAGCTGACCGGCTGGGAGCTCGATGAGATCAAGCAGAAAATGGCTGAGGGTGGTTTTTCTGCGGCGGCGATCGGTGTCTCGGAGCCAAAACCAAAGCGCAAATGGTGGCACCGCCTTTGGGGAAACTAGACGCGTATAGTTTGATATAAATCGGAGATTGCGCGGCGTTTTCTAAAAACAGTAGGTCTTTCGTAAGTTCTTTATTGTAAACAAGTTTGCAAAGGGAACGTTAGATTGTTGACACGCCGCGCACTTCTGTTTGGAGCGCCGCGCCCAGAACCGGGCGAGGTCGCTTCTGATTTGCGTTATTCAGTAGATGGCGCGGCGGCGGTTGAGTATGGTTTGATCGCCGGACTAATCGGGGTTGTTCTCGTTGGTGCCGTGAACCGGGTCGGGCGCCGCAAACGTAAAAACTTGAATTGCGTCAAACGGGCGATGAAAGGGCGTAAAGCCAACCGATTTTGTCGGCGTAGAGGCGCTTAGCGCTGGCATGTCCCGCAAAAGAAGCTTGAACGGCCTGATTGCACGATCCGCTTGATCTGCGCGCCGCAGGTTTCACACGGCGCATCTTCGCGGTCATAAACCGAGAACTGTTTTTGGAAGTAACCGAGCTCGCCGCTCGCACTGGCAAAGTCTGAAATTGATGAGCCGCCCGCGGCGATGGCTTCTGCGATCACCTCATTGATCGCCGGTGCCAGGCGCTCATTGCGTTTGCCGACAACGCTTGCGGCCTTGCGCCGGGGGCTGATCCCAGAGCGGAACAAGGCCTCGCACACATAAATATTGCCGAGCCCGGCCACCACGGCTTGATCCAGCAAGGCGGCCTTGATCGGTGCCGCTTTGCCACGCAGCGCTTCATCCAGATAGGCAGCATTGAAATGGTTCGAGAGTGGCTCTGGCCCAAGATCTTTGATCCGTGGATAATTGGCGAGATCATCGGTTGCCCACAATTCCATAAAGCCGAACCGGCGCGGGTCATTATAGGTGATCGTCGCGCCGCCCTGCATATGAAAGACGACATGATCGTGCGCGGGATTGGTGCCAGGGTCGTGGTGAAATTCAGCGGTCGCGGAATTGTTCACGGTGTAGCGCCCCGACATGCCGAGATGCATGATCAAAGCTTCCCCAGTCGACAATTCGGTCACGAGAAATTTCGCGCGTCGGCCCATCCGCGTGATGGTTGCGCCTTCAACACGGGCCTTGAAGCCATCTGGAAACGGGAATCTCAGATTTGGGCGGTTCACATCCAAACGCTCAATGATCTTGCCTTCCATTTCAGGAGAAAGACCACGGCGCACCGTCTCGACTTCAGGTAATTCAGGCATGCCGAGGAGGTAGGGGCCTTTTTGATCAGGAGCAAGCGGGCTTGATGACGGAATGTGTCAACAAGCCCGCAAGCTGTTTAAACGGTTACCACAACCTTGCCGAGGGCTTTGCGGTCGATCAGGTATTGGATCGCCTCGCCGCCGCGCTCGAGCGGGAAGGTTTCAGAGACGTGCGGCTTGATCTTGCCGTCTTGATACATCGCGAACATCTCAGCCAGGTTTTGCTGATTGGCCGCTGGATCGCGCGCGACGGCAGCGCCCCAGAACACGCCGCGAATGTCGCAAGACTTCAGCAGAGTGAGGTTCAACGGAATTTTCGGGATGCCGGCTGGGAAGCCGATGACCAGGTAGCGTCCTTCCCAGTTCATGGCGCGCACAGACGGCTCTGCATAATTGCCGCCGACCGCATCATAAATGATGTCGACACCGCCGCCGCTGACCTCTTTGATCTGGTTTGAGAAGGCTTTTTGTTGGGCCCGATCAAGCTCACCTTTTTCATAGACAAGGCCTTTATCGGCGCCCTTGGAGAGGCAGAAATCAACCTTCTCCTGGGTAGAGCAAGCGGCGATGACTTCCAGGCCCATCGCTTTTCCGAGCTCAACCGCCGCAATGCCAACGCCGCCAGCCGCGCCGAGCACGAGTAGTTTCTCGCCGGGTTTCGGGTCCGCGCGGTCTTTCAGGGCGTAATAAGACGTACCGTAAGTCATAACGAAGGCGGCGGCTTCATCAAATGGGACGCTGTCTGGGATTGGAATGCAGCGTCCGGCTTCGAGCGTCATTTCTTCGCGCATGCCGCCCCAACCGCAGGAACCGATGACGCGCTGACCGACCTGCAGGTTTGAGACACCTTCACCAAGCGCAGTGACAATGCCGGACACCTCGCCACCAGGGCTGAACGGGCGTTCGGGCTTAAACTGATACAGATCTTGGATAATCAGCGTATCAGGAAAGTTCACGCCGATGGCTTTGACTTGGATGACCACCTCGCCCTTGCCTGGGGTTGGGCTTTCAATCTCTTCCAGAACCAAAGTATCTGTGCCGCCTGGGGCTTTCGAGAGCAGGGCTTTCATCTTGGGATTCCTCATCTCATTCGTTGACGTCAGCTTCGTAGCCATGGCAACCGGCGCTGTGAAGGTCTGACGTAGCGGAGATGTGCGCTTGGCGAAAATTGTGATTTTCTGGATCCTGCTCGGCAGCTTGGGCTTTGCCTTCGCTTTGGCCGTGCAAATGCGCATGATGATCGCGCTGGTCTTGCGCCGTGCGCTGAAGGCGTGGCGCCCTGAGTTTGAGGATCGCGTGAAAGCCAACACAGCTGTGGTTTGGGCCGCCGGTGAGAAACCCATTCCAGATGAAATGCGGGCTTGGTTGACGGATGCTGTCGAGCATTTGCGTACGACGTATCCCAATCCACTCTCGCATTTGCGCACGGCGCGGCGTTATAGCGTGGTGATGCCGGTCTTGTTGTTCGCTGTGCTCGTTTTGGGCCGAACCGTATTAGGAGTGATCTGATGAAGGGCTATTTCGCGATCGGCGCTGAGGGCATTTCGAAGCCGATGAATCTGGGGGCGTTGATGCGCACCGCCAATGCGTTTGGCGCGAGCTTTGTGTTCTCAGTTGAGGCGGCTGACCGCACCAAGATCGCCAATCTCGCCGATACGTCTCGGACGTTTAAAAACGTGCCTTATTATGCCTGGGACTCGATGGATGAGATGGTGTTCCCGAAAGGCTGTCAGCTGGTGGGGATTGAGCTGACGGACGATGCGGTCGAGTTGCCGGAGTTTAAGCATCCGCGCATGGCCGCTTATGTGCTCGGCCCGGAACGCGGGAACCTTTCCGATGAAATGGTCGCGCGCTGTGATCACATCGTGAAAATCCCCACCAAGTTCTGCATCAATGTCAGTCTGGCGGGTGCGTTGGTCATGTATGACCGGGTGCGCAGCATGGGCGCCTGGCGCGACCGCCCGATCATGCCGGGCGGCCCGCGGTCTTAGAGCTTTTCAGGTTTGCTTAGATGCGGCTCTGCACCGTGCTCAGAACACGCTCAAAATCACCGCTTCTGGCTTGATGCTGCAGCTCGCCCAAGAGACGAGATTTCGTGTCTGCAGGCAGACCGTTCACAGCGGCCAGCAGATCTGAGCCAAGGCCGCAGAAATTCATCGTCATGGCGGCGCGTTTCTGTTCTTCTTCAGAGCGGCCTTGCAGCTGCATCAAACGCGCGACTTGAGGATTATTCATCATCTTCATCATCGTTTTCTGCAGCGCCATTTGGTCGCCAGAGTTCAGTCTCTGATACTTTTGAGGATTATCGCGGCCGCTCTCAATCGCTTCCAGGGTAACCACGTTGAAACGCAGCACCCAGTTATATGCCTCTGAACCGTATCCAAACAGGCTGGACATTTCGTTGGCGATTTCCTGCGGCTCCATGTGGGTGTATTGTAGGTAGCTCGCTGGGCGGCAGTATTTCGGAGCTTTGCTCGACAGGGTCGACAGGCCGCGCTGAGACATTTGCAACATTTTGTCGAAGTGTTTCACATCGGCGCTCACCAGATGTTTGACATCCTCTTCGACGGCGGTGCTGTAGGTTTCCAGGATCAGCGCGGCAAGCTCATTATTGCCAGCGCCGTCAGCAATCGCTGCATCGGCGCGCTCATTCAAGCGTTTGGCGACATTCGGTTTCACCCGGTGCAGCGCGGTCAGATATTTATGAGTTTCTGGATCATTCAAAGCTTGGGTCAGCGGCGTGTCGGGAAGGTCGCTGTTGACGACTTTGATTGGATCTCCGCTTGGCCACATCACGATCGCCGTGAAAAGACCAACCGCGAGAAACGCCACCAGGACGGCAAATAAGTTTCCGGATGAATTCGCTGAGCTGTAGCGCGCCATGTAAACCCCAATCCTTTGCAGGCGGGCAGACTCGCAAATTTGTTTTTAGATCGAGTTATGGAACTTGGTTGAATTCTTAGTGAAGTCCCAAGCTTAGGTTTAGATTTGCGCTATCCCGCGAACAGGGGAGTGCTCGGCGCGAACGCGACCATAAACAGGGTCAGAGCGGTAACCCCGGTGAAAAGGAGCGTCAGGCTGCGGGAAAAGATGTGATTGTTGCTCATCGTCTTGCTTTCGTCTTCTGGCGATCTCGCCGTTGTCTTTCGTTAACGACCAGATGGGGACGAACGTCCTTGATGAACACTGTGTATACCGAATAGGGGCTATGCGTATTTTGAATAGGGCGATTTGATGATCACCGCCCGCTAGCGAATGAGCCCGGCATCCTTGGCTTTGTTGCGATAGCTGCGTGAGACCGGGACTTCGGTGCCAGAGGGCAAGACCAACAGGCTGCGGCCATCGACGCGTTTCTCTTCGGTGACGCCGGATTTCGCCACCCACCAAGAGCGGTGCACTTGCAGCCCATCGGCGCCGGACAGTTCGCGCACGGCATCTGCGAGCCGCATCAGGATCAATTCTTCGCCGAGACTGGTATGCACACGCAGATAGTGATCTTCAGACGAAATGGCATGCAATTCAGCCGTTCGGAACTTCACTGGCAATCGGTCCAAGAAGGTGGTGACGGGGGTCTCGCCGCTCTCCGGTGCCTCTGACTTATTGATCATCGCATCGCGAACATAAGCACCAGTCGTAACGATCAGTGAGATCACCAGAACATAGGCATACTGCATCACATATGTGGAAAGACTCCAGGGATCGATGCTGAAGAACAGCATAAGCGTGAGGGTCACCGGAACTGAGATGATCGCCGCTGCGATTCCAATTTTAAAGATCGCAGGGACGTCTTCGAAGCGCGGACCCCAAACAAATGGCGAGACGAGCACCGAAGTTCCCGCACCAACCGCCATGGTCGACGTCCAAAAGACAAAACTCTGATAGAAAGGCAGCCGCCCGGTATTGTAGACGCCGAGCCAGGCGAAAATCAGTCCAAGCCCAATAACGATGGCACAAAATCGGACGATGTCACTCGCGATACGCAAACTGCAGAGCCCCTTTATTCACGTTTCGCGAATGACAATGGCGGCATTTCGCGAAGGATTCCAGTCCTCAGACGTAGAATGCGATGCCGCGCCTCTCAATCCCTGACATGTCTCTTCTCACAGCAGGCAAATCTGCTCGAACTAACTCAAACCGGAGACACAATATGACCCGCACCGCTTCTTTCGCCGCTCTGCTCGCCGCCAGCATGATTGCCACCCCGATCGCTTTGGCTGCGGATCTCACTGTCAACGTAGACAGTATCGCCAAGACGCAAGGCACAATCGTCCTCGGTCTGTTTGATGAGGGGACCTATAGCGGCGATGGCGCCGTGGATGGTGCCAATCTGAAAGTCGAGGGCAACACTGTCTCGGTCACCTTTGAGGGGCTGGAGCCCGGCGAGTATGCCGTCAAACTGTATCATGACGTCAATGATGATGGCGAAATGAACACCAATCCTTTTGGGATGCCGACCGAACCTTTCGCGTTTTCAAATGACGCCAAAGGCCGATTTGGACCTGCGAAATGGGACGCGGCAAAATTCTCCGTCGGTGCCGATGGCACGGTGCACACAATCACACTGAACTAATCGTACACGACCAGCTGGAGGAAGAAAAATGAACCTGTCACGTCGTCATTTTATGGAAGCGGGTCTGGGCGCAGGTATTGCCGGGGCAGTCGGTACGAGTTTTGGCCTCAGCGCGATGGCTGATCCAAACACGATGCCCGCTTGGCATCTGGGTTATCAGAACGCACCGGCATCTGGGTTCGAACCTTCGCCGATGAAGCTGGTTTTTGGCAAAGCCCCTGCTGACCTGAAAGGCAGCTTGTATCGCAACGGCCCGGCGCAGCTGAGCTATGGCGATCAATATGCCAGCCATTGGTTCGACGGTGACGGGCTGATCCACCGGATAGCGATCGAAGATGGTCAAGCGGTGCACCAGGCGCGCTTTGTTGAGACCCGAAAGCGCCGAGAAGAACAAGCGGCGCAGGCTTTCCTTGCCCCTGGCTTCGGTACATTGGGAGATGAAAGCTATTCGGTTCAGGGGCCTGACGACACGAACGCGGCGAACACATCGGTCCTGGTGGTCAATGGCGAGTTGCTGGCGCTTTGGGAAGCCGGATCGGCGTTTTCCATGGATGCCGAGACACTGGAAACCAAAGGTCCGAAAACTTGGCGCGATGACTTGAAAGGCATGCCATTCCTGGCGCACCCGAAAGTCGAGCCAGACGGCCGGGTTTGGAACCTTGCAGTCGGCGGATCGCGGGTCGGGATCTATCGCATCGGCGCCAATGGAGCGCTCGAAGATTTCGGCATGGTCGACATTGGCCGGGCCGCCTACATCCACGATTGGACGATGAGCGAGCGCCACCTGATCATTCTGGTGCAGCCTTGGGTCAATGAAAATCTACGCCCGCCGGTTGTTGCTGGCTTTGAGTGGCAGCCACAGCATGGCTTGCAAATGTTGATCGTCAACAAGGACGATTTCTCAAACCAACGCTGGGTCCAGGCGCCGCCGCGTATGTTCTACCATACAGGATCAGCCTGGGAGGAAAGCGACGGAACCATCAAGTTCGATGCGGCTTTCTATAAAGAGCCCGTGCTGGGCGTGGATGGTGGCACCGCTGAGATCCGCGGCGAGTGGACGGGCGAATACGCAACCGAGGAAGGCGTCCTCACGCTGGTTGAGATCCCGCCACAAGGTGACGCCAAACTGACTGAGACGGCGCTCATCGGCGAATTCCCGCAGGTTGATCCGCGCTATCGCGGCAAACATCGTAATTTGGTGGCTTTGGCGAGCGGCGCATCCGCAAACCGTCCGGGCAGCACCGCGCTTGCGGTCCATAATTGGACCAGTGGTGAGAGCCAGTCCTTCATGTTTGGTGATAACCGCATGGTTGAGGAGTTTTTGTTCGTTCCGAAAGCTGGCGGCCAATCGGATTTAGACTCTTGGCTGGTCGGCCCGGTCTTGAACATCAAAGCCGGCGTCCGAGAGATCTGCGTCTTTGACGCGGCAAATGTCAGCGATGGACCAGTCTGCATTTGGCAGGCTGACTATGCCTGGCCACTGGGGTTCCACGGCACTTGGGCGTGAGGAGAGGGATAATGACAATAAAAACAGCGTTTCCTCCAACTCTCTCTCTTCGCGCTCTTGTTCAGGCCACGCCTTGGTGGGCGTGGCAGCTCGGGGCTGCTTTCGCCATCTATCTGGTTGTGAGCTATTTCATCCTCGCGGCAGAGCCGAATGTGGATCCACATTTCCGGATTGATTTCACGCCGCTTCTGGAAGCGCCGCTGCAAATCAAAATTCATGTTGCCGGGGCTTTGAGTGCGTTTTGCATCGGCCTTGTTCTGCTGTCGGCCCCGAAGGGCTTTCGGTTTCACAAGACACTGGGCTGGACCTGGATTGTCGCCATGACCGTGACGGCCGTTTCGTCATTTTTCATCACCGGCCTGTTTCAGAACGCCTACAGTCCAATCCATGCGCTATCTGCTTGGACCCTGATTGGACTGCCATTTGGCGTGGCGGCTATCCGGCGCCGGGACGTGCGCAAACACCGCCACACCATGACCGGCATGTTCCTGGGCGGGATGGCGATTGCGGGCCTGTTCACGTTTTTGCCTGGCCGATTGATGTGGAACTTATTTGTCGGGGTTTAATCGGCGCGACTCTTGTTACATTCCTGTCGTCCTTCCTGCATAAGGAAGCACAATTGGTTCTTATTAGGAGATGGGTATGAAGCAGGTATTTTTGGCGGGCGCTGCTTTGCTGGCACTAACGGGATGCACAACGCAGAGCGGAGGGATCAGTCTGTTCACACCCGCTCCGCAAACAGTCGAAGATGCGCTCGACTATTATTATGACACAATTCCGGACAGCGCTCTGCCTAAGGCATCGGCCGGGATGTCTCTGCCTGCTTCAGATGCTGTTCTGACAAAGATTTTGATTGGCTCTTGCCTCGACGAAGAAAAAGGCCCTTCGGCAGCGATGATGAGCTTGCCAGCGGAAGAGGCGGATCTTTTCCTGATGGTTGGCGATAATGTGTATGGCGACCGCGATGGCCGCGCCTATGTCAACAATCAGCCGCTCTTGGATGAAGTGCGGGAATCCTTTGCCGACCTCGCGGCGCGCGAGGACTTTCAAAAAGTGCGTGAAACCACGCCGATGATGGTGTCTTGGGATGACCATGACTATGGCGCCAACGATGCCGGCAGCGAGTTTGCGTTCCGCCGTATGGCTGAGCGCATTCATGAGGTCTTCTGGGGCTTGGAAGATCAGGATGTCGGGCAGTGGCCAGGGACTTATTACGCTCGCAGCTTCGGACCAGAAGGTAAGCGCACCCAGGTGATTATGCTGGATACGCGCTTTTTCCGGTCGGGTTTGACCCCCACGGACGAATGGGGCGCGAAAGGCAAGGAGCGTTACATGCCAGCGCCAGACGGCAGCATGCAGGACATGCTCGGCGCGGCGCAGTGGACGTGGCTCGAAAACCAGTTGCAGCAACCCGCTGACATTCGCCTGATCGCCTCCTCGATCCAGGTCATGCCAACCGCGCATGGATGGGAAGCTTGGGCGGCAATGCCAGCTGAACGCCAACGTCTGTTTGATCTTATCAAAAAGACAGAGGCAAGCGGCGTCGTTTTCTTGTCGGGTGATCGCCACACCGCTTTCATCTACGAAGAAGACGGCGTTCTTCCATATGAAGCCAACGAGCTGACAGCCTCATCGCTCAACGTCTCTTTCGCGACCGAATCAGAAGAGATGGATGCGCGCCAAGTTGGGGCAGGTTTTGCGCCTGAAAACTATGGCTCTGTCGAGATCGACTGGGAGGCAAAATCCCTGTCGCTCAAAGTCAAAGACAATTCAGGGGTTACCGTCCGCGAAAACACCGTCTCATTTGACGATATTGGTGTAAAATAAATCGGCAGCACTCGTATAACGAGTATACAGGGTAGCCTGGGTTTCTACTATGAACCCAGGCTCACGATTTCCAGCTACAGACGGTTGTCACGGCGGGTGGCGATGCTATAAGGCGCGCGACTTTTGGGGACATACTTGCGTGTCCCTGTCCGTTGCAAAAGGCTGATACCCTCATGAACATTCACGAATACCAAGCCAAGGCTGTCCTGAAAGAATTCGGTGCACCTGTGGCTGACGGCGTCCCAATTCTTACGCTCGACGATGTGCAGACCGCTGTTGATACATTACCGGGGCCACTTTGGGTTGTGAAAAGCCAAATCCACGCAGGTGGACGCGGTAAGGGTAAATTCGTTGAGGCCGCAGCAGGCGAAAAAGGCGGTGTTCGCCTCGCTTTCTCGAAAGAGGAAGTCATGGATCACGCCAAAGCGATGCTGGGTAACCATCTTGTGACGGCGCAAACGAGCGCTGAAGGCAAGCAGGTTAATCGCCTTTATGTCGAAGATGGCGCAGACATCGCGACGGAGCTTTACCTCTCTTTGCTGGTTGATCGCGAAACCGGTCGTCCGGCCTTTGTGGCGTCTACAGAAGGCGGCATGGACATCGAAGCGGTTGCGCACGACACGCCTGAGAAAATCCTGACTTTGCCAATCGATCCGGCAGAAGGCGTCACCGAAGCCGCTGCCTCACAACTTTGTGATGCACTCGCCCTCGACGGTGCGGCGCGCGAAGATGGCATGAAGCTGTTCCCGATCCTCTACAAAGCGTTCACCGAAAAAGACATGTCGATGCTGGAGATCAATCCGCTGATCGTCATGGAAAGCGGCAATCTGCGCGTGCTCGATGCCAAAGTGAGCTTTGATGGCAACGCCCTGTTCCGTCACCCAGACATTATGGAACTGCGCGACACGACCGAAGAAGACGAAAAAGAGATTGAAGCGTCTGAATGGGACCTGGCTTATATCGCGCTCGACGGCACGATTGGCTGTATGGTCAACGGCGCAGGCCTCGCCATGGCGACGATGGACATCATCAAGCTGTATGGCGAAGAGCCAGCAAACTTCTGTGATGTTGGCGGCGGCGCCAATGCAGAGAAAGTCGCCGCGGCGTTCAAGATCATCATGAAAGACCCGGCGGTGAAGGGCATTCTGGTCAACATCTTTGGTGGCATCATGAAATGTGACGTGATCGCCGAAGGTGTGATTCAGGCGGTGAAAGAGACCTCTCTCGCTGTGCCGCTTGTTGTGCGCCTCGAAGGTACAAATGTTGACCAAGGCAAGGCCATTCTGGCCGATAGCGGGATGAACATCATTCCTGCTGATGACCTTGATGACGCCGCCCAGAAAATTGTTGCAGCCGTGAAAGGCGCGTAAGACCCATGTCTATTCTTATCGATTCAAACACAAAAGTTATTGTGCAGGGCCTTACAGGTAAAACCGGCTCTTTCCACACCAATCAAGCGCTCGAATATTACGGCACGCAAATGGTGGCGGGCACGCACCCACGTAAAGCTGGCGAAAGCTGGACCGCCGATAATGGCGCTTCTCTGCCGATCTTCGCGAATGCAGCAGACGCAAAAGACGCGACCGGTGCAGACGCAACTGTGATCTATGTGCCGCCAGCCGGCGCTGCCGCAGCGATCGAAGAAGCGATTGATGCTGAGATCCCGCTGATCGTGTGTATCACTGAAGGTGTGCCAGTGCTCGACATGGTTCGCGTGAAGGCGAAACTCGACAAATCCAATTCCCGCCTGATCGGGCCAAACTGCCCAGGTCTTTTGACCCCAGAGGCGTGTAAGATTGGCATTATGCCGGGCAAGATCTTCAAGAAGGGCTCTGTCGGTGTGGTCTCTCGTTCAGGCACACTGACCTATGAAGCAGTTTACCAAACCTCTGTCGAAGGCCTCGGCCAGACTTCTGCGGTCGGCATTGGCGGCGACCCGGTCAAAGGCACCGAGTTTATCGACGTGTTGGAAATGTTCCTTGCAGATGACGAGACAGAAAGCATCGTCATGATTGGTGAAATTGGCGGCTCAGCTGAAGAAGAAGCCGCTCAGTTCCTGATCGATGAGGCCAAGAAAGGTCGCAAGAAGCCAATGGTAGGCTTCATCGCGGGCCGCACAGCGCCAAAAGGCCGAACCATGGGACACGCAGGTGCCATCGTTTCGGGCGGTAAAGGCGACGCTGAGTCCAAAATCGCAGCTATGGAAGCGGCCGGAATCAAAGTATCTCCAAGTCCTGCCCGTTTGGGCACGACCATGGTCGAGGTATTAAAAGGTTAACACGCCGCACTATATAAAAAGGCAAAGGGCGGCCAGACGAGGCCATTATTGACCCCGCCGGGCCGTCTATACAAAGGACGGTAAGACATGGCAGACGACGGATCCCCGGTCGACGGTGGTCGCAGCGCACAAAACGCTGCGATGCTAGACACTTTGTTTTTGTATGGGGGAAGCGCGGTCTGGATCGAACAGATGCAGGCCCAGTATGCCGAGAATCCAAACTCGGTTCCTGAGAGTTGGCGCGCCTTCTTCGAAGAAGTTGGCGATGGCAGCGCGGACGCGACTCGCAATGCGGATGGCGCCAGCTGGAAACGTACGGCTTGGCCGAAACCTGCGTCTCCTGAAGAGACCGCAGCCTTTGATGGCAATTGGACTCTGCTGGAGCCAAAGCTAGAGAAGAAGATCAAATCGTCTGCCCCAGCGGCGTCGGACGCTGACATTTCGCAGGCCGTGAAAGATTCGGTCAAAGCGCTGATGATGATCCGCGCCTATCGGATGCGGGGCCACTTGCAGGCCATGCTCGATCCGCTCGGCCTCGAAAAACCAGACTATCAGCCAGAACTCGACCCGAAGAGTTATGGATTTGAAGAAGCCGACCTTGATCGCGACATCTTTATCGATGGTGTGCTGGGTTTGGAGCGCGCCAGCGTGCGTCAAATCCTCGAAATTGTCCGGCGGACATATTGCTCAACGCTCGGCATTGAATTCCAGCACATCTCCGATCCGGAAGAGAAAAGCTGGCTGCAAGAACGCATCGAAGGGCCTGATAAAGGCGTTGCGTTTACGCCAGAGGGCAAGAAAGCCATTCTGTCGAAACTGATCGAAGCGGAAACCTTTGAGCGTTTTCTCCACAAGCGCTATCCCGGAACCAAGCGGTTCGGCCTGGATGGGGGTGAAGCGGCTGTCCCGGCTCTGGAACAGATCATCAAGCGCGGCGGCGCACTTGGCGTTGACGAAATCGTTGTCGGCATGCCGCACCGCGGGCGTCTGAACATGCTGGCCGCTGTCATGGGCAAAGACTATGAGAAGATCTTCCATGAATTCATGGGCGGCTCGACTCAAGGTGCAGGCGAGTTCGGATCAGGTGACGTAAAATACCATTTGGGGGCATCATCGGACCGCGAGTTCGATGGCAACCATGTCCACCTGACAATGAATGCCAACCCGTCTCACCTGGAAGCCGTAGATCCAGTGGTGCTCGGCCGCGTTCGAGCCAAGCAATTCATGCAATATGAAGAGCGTGGAAATCTGGACCGATCTAAGAAGCTGCCGCTCCTCTTGCACGGTGATGCGGCCTTTGCTGGACAAGGCGTCGTGGCAGAGTGTTTCGCGCTTTCTGGCCTGCAAGGCTACCGGACGGGCGGCACCATCCACTTCATCATCAACAACCAGATTGGTTTCACGACGAGCCCGATGTATTCGCGCTCATCGCCATACCCATCTGATGTCGCTTTGATGGTCCAGGCTCCAATCTTCCACGTCAACGGAGATGATCCTGAAGCGGTCGTCTATGCCGCTAAGGTCGCGACGGAGTATCGCCAGAAATTTGGCAAAGACGTTGTCATCGACATGTTCTGCTACCGCCGGTTTGGACACAATGAGGGCGATGAGCCCATGTTTACCCAGCCGGTCATGTACACGACCATCAAGTCTCACAAATCGACCCGCGAACTGTACAGTGAACGCCTCGTTTCTGAAGGCTTGCTGACGGCTGAAGCGGTCAATGCTGAAGTCAAAGCGTTTGAAGCGTTCTTGGACAAAGCGTTTGAAGACGGAAAGACCGTCAAAACAAACAAGGCTGATTGGCTGCAAGGCGAATGGGAAGGCCTCGGCCTGCCAGAGGATGATGATCGCCGCGGTAAGACTGGCGTGTCCAAAGCGAAACTGAAAGAACTGGGTGAGAAAATCACCACGGTTCCAGATGGCGTCAACATTCACCGGACGCTTGGCCGCGTGATCAAAGGACGGGCAGACGCAGTTTCGACCGGCAAAGGTCTGGACTGGGCAACGGCTGAACATCTGGCATTTGCAACGCTTCTCGACGAAGGCTTCCATGTTCGCTTGTCAGGCCAGGATTGCGGGCGAGGCACATTCTCGCAGCGCCACAGCCATATGGTCGATCAGAATACCGGCGATCGCTACACCGCGCTCAACCACCTTCGCGAAGGCCAGGCTGAGTATGAAGTGATCGATTCCCTTCTCTCTGAAGAAGCGGTGCTGGGCTATGAGTATGGCTACTCGCTGGCCAATCCAAATGCGCTTGTCATGTGGGAAGCACAATTTGGAGACTTCTCGAACGGCGCGCAGGTCTTCTTCGATCAGTTTATTTCCTCGGCCGAACGCAAATGGTTGCGGATGTCGGGTCTGACCATGCTCTTGCCTCACGGCTATGAAGGGCAGGGACCAGAGCACTCATCTGCCAGACTTGAGCGCTTCTTGCAGATGTGCGCTGAAGACAATTGGCAAGTCTGTAATCTGACGACGCCAGCGAACTATTTCCACGCCCTGCGCCGCCAGATCCATCGTGACTTCCGCAAGCCACTGGTGATCATGACGCCGAAATCATTGCTGCGTCACAAACTGGCAACCAGCAATTTTGATGACATGAACACCAAGTCGTCTTTCCACCGTGTCCTCTGGGATGATGCGGAAACACCGGGCCGTCAGGGCAAGGTGAAACTGGTGGATGATGAGAAGATCCGCCGCGTCGTCGTTTGCTCGGGCAAGGTCTATTACGACCTGTTCGAAGCGCGCGAAGAGAGCGGTGCCGACGATGTTTATCTGCTCCGCGTGGAACAATTCTACCCTGTTCCGCGTAAAGCTCTTATGGAAGAGTTGAAACGGTTCCCGCAGGCTGAACTGGTTTGGTGCCAGGAAGAGCCTCGGAACATGGGGGGCTGGACATTTATTCGTGATGAGCTGGAATGGGCTGCAAACCGGGTTGGGTTTGAGAATTCTCGTCCTAAATATACAGGGCGCCCACCCGCTGCTGCAACGGCGACGGGCTTGCTCTCAACCCACAATCGAGAGAAAGATGCTTTCATCTCAGCCGCCCTTGGCGACAAGCCTGTAGAAGACAGTCTGGTCACCTAATCAATTAAGAACAAGACGAAGACAGAGACCAAATATGACCGATATCGTAGTCCCAACATTGGGCGAAAGCGTTACCGAAGCGACGGTTGGAAAATGGCTGAAATCTGCCGGTGAGACGGTCGCGAAGGATGATGTCCTTGTCGAGCTGGAAACCGACAAGGTTGCCGTAGAAGTGTCCGCGGAAGCCGCTGGAACCTTGAGCGAAATCGTCGCCAATGAAGGCGACACGGTAGAGATTGGCGCCTTGCTTGGCCGTCTAGGCGGGGCCAATGGCGCGGCCGCCTCGGCCCCTGCTGCAGCGCCAGAAGCTGCCCCTGCTCCAGCTGCAGCACCTGCTGCGAGTTCTGGCGGTGCGAGCGTAGACGTGACCGTGCCAAGCATGGGCGAAAGCGTTGCCGAAGGCACGATTGCATCTTTCCTCAAACAGGTTGGCGAGAGCGTTTCCAAAGACGAGACAATCGCCGAAATCGAGACCGACAAGGTGGCCCTGGAAGTTCCTGCGACCGCAGATGGCGTGATCGCTGAATGGCTTGTCGCTGAAGGCGATGGCGTGACCCCTGGCGCTGTCATCGCGCGGATCGCAGCCGGAGCAGGCGCCAGTGCTGCACCAGCCCCTGCCGCTCCAGCACCGGCTCCTGCAGCAGCGCCTGCTGCGACAGGCGATCGCCCGGTTGCGCCGTCTGTTCGCCGTATCTCTGCTGAAGCGGGCGTAAATCCTGCCAGCATTCCTGGAACAGGCCGGGACGGGCGCGCCACAAAAGCTGATGCGCTTGCCTATGTGAACGCACCAAAAGCGGCCAGCGCGCCAGCTGAAGCGAAAGCCCCGCGCGATCTCGGACCGCGCGAAGAGCGTGTGCGCATGACCCGCTTGCGCCAGACCATCGCGCGCCGCTTGAAAGAAGCCCAAGACACAGCGGCCATGCTGACCACATTTAATGATGTGGACATGAGCGCTGTTATGGAGCTTCGCAAAGCCTATAAGGATGCGTTCTTTGAAAAGCATGGCGTGAAGCTTGGTTTCATGGGCTTCTTCACCAAGGCGGTTGTTTCTGCGCTGAAAGAAATCCCGGCGGTGAACGCAGAAATCGATGGCACCGACATCATCTACAAGAACCACTATGACATTGGCATGGCGGTTGGCACCGACCGCGGCTTGGTTGTGCCGGTGCTGCGCGATTGTGATGAATTGTCGATTGCTGGCATTGAGGCCGAGCTTGGCAATGTCGCCAAGAAAGCCCGTGATGGCACGCTTTCAATCGCCGACATGCAGGGCGGTACATTCACGATTACAAATGGCGGGGTCTATGGCTCGCTGATGTCGACCCCGATCTTGAATCCTCCGCAGTCGGGTGTGCTCGGCATGCACCGGATCGAGCAACGCCCAGTGGCGGTCGATGGCCAAGTTGTTATCCGTCCGATGATGTATCTGGCGCTGTCTTATGATCACCGTATCGTCGATGGCAAAGAAGCGGTGACCTTCCTTGTCCGCGTGAAGGAAGCGCTGGAAGATCCAGAGCGCTTGTTGCTCGACGTTTAACGGTCGCTGATTGTTTCTGAAGGACGCCTCGCTTTCACAGCGGGGCGTTTTTCGTTTCTGAACCGTAAACAGCGAACCTGAAATCTCCCGATCAGTCTCAACAGTTCTGTTCCAAAATTCGCCTATTCTATCTCCCTAGCGTCTGAGTGGGTTTAGGGACATGCAAACGGCTAAGACACCTTCTTTGGGATACATGAACCTCTCATCGGGCAAGAAAGACATCCAACAAGCGCGCGAAATTGCGCTTGTGTCTTTGGTCGCACCGGTCCTGTTCATGGCGAGTCTGGTGACCGCTGCCGTCCTGTTTATGACTGACATCACAGAGAATGGCGTCTTCGACTTTTGGTTGTCGGCGCATGTGTTGCTTTGTGGCGCACTGTTCTTGCTGAGCACGCGCGAGCGAGCGGAAGTGTTTGAAAGTGACGGCGAGGGTAATATTGCCACGCTGACCAAGAGTTTTTCTTTTGTCGTGTTGTGCGTGACGTGGAGCGTCGTGCCTGGCGTCTTGGCGCTCATTTCACCTTCAGAAGCGCATCTGGTTTTCGGCGCAATTCTCTCCGGATCGACGCTCGCGGCTGCGGTTTTGCTGCAATATATGCCTCAGCTTGGCCGGATCATTCTGGCTGCCACGGTTGGCGGCTTTCTGGCTAATACGCTGTTGCAGCCAGAGCTTGGAGCATCGCTCGTTTCGATGGTGATCCTGGCCTATTTTAGTGGCCTCGCGATTTGCGCGCGCTGGTATTTTTCGCGCTACAATAAACAGCTCACCGAGATCGAAACTGCGGCCGAGCGGACGCGTGAAATCAATAGCGTTCTACGCGACGTTGGGTTCGCGACGGATACATTCTTCTGGTCGACCAGTGCTGAAGGTGAATTGGTCGAGATCAGCAATGATGAGCTGCTCGGTGCGCAGTTGCGCGCTTTTTTGCAAGGCAAAGATTGGCTGTCTGTGTTTGCGCCTTCGCCAGAGCGAGAGCTTCTGCGGGCGAGAGTGGCGCGTGGATCTGAAGTGGTCGCGCTTGAACTCGAGCTTGCTGATACGGTCGAGTCAGAATCCCGGTTTTGGAAAGTGTCCGCACGGCCCGTGTTTGAAGATGGAAAATATGCCGGATATCGGGGCTCAGCGACGGACATTTCTCAGCTGCGTTTGAGCGAAGAACGCGCTGCGTTTTTGACCGAGTACGACCCTCTGACAGGTTTGCTCAATCGCACCTCTTTCAAGGAAGCTCTGAAAGCCCATCTTGCAAGCGCGATCCGCGACACTGCAGAGAGCGCTCTGATTTGGATTGATCTGGACAATTTCAAATGGACGAATGACACATTTGGCCAGACCGGCGGTGATGAGATCCTCAAATTGGTTGCTAAGCGCCTTGAACTGCTGTGCGAACCGATGGATTTGCTTTGCCGGTTTGGCGGCGATGAGTTCGCACTCTTGATTTCCCGAACCAAAAAGCGCGGTCAAGTAATGAAATTTGTCGAAGAGTTGCTGAATGCGCTTCAGCAACCGTTTCATTATGCCAATACCGACGTCCAATGCGGCGCGAGCATTGGCGTTCGCGCGATAGAACTGGATGCTTCAGATGTCGATCGATTGATGAATGAAGCTGATCTTGCATTGCTGGCGGCGAAATCAAGCGGTGGCGGGTGCTGGAAGGAATACTCTGAAGCATTTAAGGCCCGCGTGCGCAGTCAGCGCGAATTGGCGCAAGACTTGGTTAGCGCGATCGACGCTGATAATCTCGACATGCAGTTCCAGCCAATCGTCGACGCGAAATCGAATGCGATTGTCGGCGTGGAGGCCCTATCGCGCTGGTATCATCCTGTCCGAGGCACCGTCTCGCCCTCAGAATTCATTCCGGTTGCAGAGAATAATGGCATCATCATCGCGCTCGGTGATCTTGTGGTCGAAAACGCGATTGATGCGGCGCTGGACATGCCAGGAAACACGAAGGTCGGGATCAATGTCTCGCCATTGCAGCTGCACAGCTCGCGCCTGCTCTCGCTGATCACCCGCAAGCTCGATGAAACCCGAATTGATCCAAGTCGGATTGAGCTTGAGATTACCGAGAGTGTTTTTCTGTCGGACAATGCCTTTATCTTGGACCGTCTGCGCAAACTGAAGGAGCTCGGTCTGCGCATCGCGATGGATGATTTCGGTACGGGCTTCTCATCGCTGGCTTACTTGCAGCGCTTTCCCTTCGACAAGCTGAAGCTCGACCAGGCCTTCGTCCGCGGACTGGAGACCAGCGAGCAAAGCCGCGCAATCGCTCGGGCGACGATCTCTATGGCGCACGCCTTGAACCTTACCGTCACTGCAGAAGGCGTCGAGAGCGAAGCTCAAGCGCGTTTCTTGCGAGAGCAAGGCTGTGATGAATTACAAGGCTATCATTTTAGCCGCCCGCAGGACCGCGCCGCGTTGATCCCTTATCTGAGAAGCATGGAACTCGTCCAAACTTCGAAAACCGGGACCACTGGCAATGTGGTTGAGATGAAACGCTAAGCGAGACGCTGTCTCACGTCAGTGGGTCATTGCACGCGCGATATGCGCTACCGTTTCGTCAGTCTGCTCGGTCAGGATCAAATAGCGATGGTTTCCTGCCGGGGTGACAGACCATGTGCCGCGTCCATCTTCATCAACCGTCAACTCGCCAGCTTCGCTTAACGTCCAATATTGATCCTCGCCCCCAATTGCGGCGACCATAACGGCAGTTTGGTCAAATGAGGCATTGTCCAAAACCGCGCCAACATAATCCTGCTTCATCCAGGGCGCGTGCTCGCTGAAATATTTGTAGCCGACATAAAGTGGGGTGTCCTTCGGGTGCTCATTCAGCGCCGACCCGTATTTCAATGCCTCGCCGACTTCGTATCCACTAAATATGATTGGGCGTCTGATCGAGGCCAGAACCTCGGCCGTTACCCCTTTCATATTGCCATCAAAATTCCATTCTGGGCCGTGCGCAGTGATCCCATCGGGGAACTGTCCGCCCATGATGATGAAACGGTCGACCTTAAGATCAACCAATGCGGCACCGCCGAGATCAGAGTGCTCGTCTGGATCTGATCTGAGTAGGTTTTGAATGTTCGCCAGTGGTCCGACGGTAATCACCGTAATCGAATTGGGCGCCGCGTTTGCCAGCAACTGACGATACATCGATACGGCGGATTGGGCGGTTTGCACGGCCTCGGGGTCATGCGGAAACTGATCCGCGATCACTTTCGTGTAGTTCCAATCTGTCCGCCATGGTTCAGTTTTACGAACGCCGAGTGCGAGTTTTGGCCGTCCGTAATACTGGTTCACCGCAGCGAGAGCCTGCAAGGCATATGTCTCGTTCGACCAACTGGCGATCGCGAGGAAGTCGATCTCCCCGCGGTCCGCGTAGTAATGCAGCATTGCAAGGGCGCCGAGATCATCCGCATCGCCGCCAAAATCGGTATCAAGGATAACTTTTGCGGGCGCGCGCGGTGAGGGCTGTTCGAGCGAAGAGCAGGCCGAGCCTAAGAGGCACAACCCAACGACACAGACGACATAGGCAGAACGCAGCAAACAAATCTCCCGCAGCAACCAAGGATAATCCTAATCGCGTAAGGAACGGATCGTCTACAATTTATCCGGGATGAGTTTCGTAAGCGATGTAACGCTTTCAGGCAGCGGAATAGCCTTGTTGCCAAACCGATTTCGGTTGCATGGCCTCCATCGGCTCATCCAAAAAACCGGTAATCTCACTGACCGTTTCTTCGGCCTGTGTGACCAAGAATAGATGACCTCCATCCTTAACCACATGAAGCCGCGAGTTTGGCAGGGCGAAATTCAGAATATGCGCATTGGCCATCGGAACAATCGCATCGCGGTCGCCGGCCATCACTAAGGTCGGCATCCGTAGGAAGCGGATGAAAGGCAAGGAGGACCAGCCGAGAAAGGCTGTCAGCTGATAGACATAGCCCATTGGTGCCGGTGGGCGCAGATTTTCAATATGCTCACCGGCCCCTTCATCAGCGGCTTCACCATAGAGCTTTTGGAAATTCTCGCGCATGTACTCAGGGTCTGTGTACCGGCGCGCATCTGCCATTTTGGAGATTGCGCTGATCTTGCCCGGCACCATGGTCATTCCAGCCGTGGTTGCACACAGGATCAGCTTGCCGACAGAATTGCGGTACTGAAAGGCAAATTGCTGCGCCATCGCGCCGCCCCAGGAGACGCCCATGACGTCGACATCGCCCATGCCAAACTGATCACACAGTTTGCGCGCAAGGCGGGCCATCATCCATGGACGATACGGGAATTTCGCCGGCGGGCTCTCGCCGACGCCTGGCATATCAAAGGTGATGATCTCGCGGTCTCGGATCCATTCACCGAGCCCGAAGGCGAGTTCCATATTCGCGCCAATGCCGTTGAAAAAGAGGAGCGGGCGCTTGTCAGACGGCTGTTCGCTTGGCCAATACCCGACACGAACCGTGTGAGCACCAATCGTTTCCATCGAAATCTCTGGCAGGCGCGGAGTTGCGTTGCCGGCAGTCTTTCTGGTGGCCATGGGGCCTCCTTTTCCTGTCAGTGCTGCGCCAAGGTCTTGTCGCCTTTAGTCGAACACATATTTCCCCGGCGAGTCATAGAGCGCTGGGAATTGCTCAGATCCGCCTTCTTTCGGCGCTGGTTTCATGTCACCACCGCGTTCGTGCAGCCACTCTGCCCAACGAGTCCACCAAGAGCCAGCAACTTCTTCAGCTCCCGCAGCCCATTCATCAGCCGTCGCCTCAATACTCGCATTACGAAAGTACTTGGCTTTTGGATTAACGGGTGGGTTGAGGAGGGATTGGATGTGCCCGGAATTCGAGAGGATGAACTCCATATTTTTTGAGCCCAGAAGCTTGGTCGAGCGATAGGCGGCTTTCCACGGTGTGATGTGGTCAGTGACGCCGGCGACGATAAACGTATCGACATCGACTTTTGTCAGGTCAGCCATATGGCCAGCGACCTCGACCGTGCCTGGATTTGAAAACGGCTTTTGGATGCCGAAGTCCAGGTAATCAGAATGCAGCTGCGCTGGCAGGTTGGTCGTATCATCGTTCCAGAACAGAACATTGTATGGCGGTGGATCTTCGCCCATCAGGTAATTGTTGACGACATAGTTCCAGATCAAGTCGTTCGGACGCATCCAGGCAAACATGCGCGCCAAGTCATCGCCCTTGAGGATGCCTTTGCGACGTGAATAACGACGGGCAATTTCCAGGCTACGCTCAGACACCATCTGGCCGAGCTCACTATCGTCATGCTCTGGATCGAGCACACAGACCTGGAGGGTCAAAGAGTTGATGCGATCGTCGCCAGCTGCAGCGAGCAGGCTTGCGAATGTCGCGGTCGTGATGCCGCCAGAGCAGGCACCAGAGATATTGATCTTGTCGGACTCGGTGATCTGTTTGATCACTTCAGTGCACTGGATCAGGCTGTCGACATAGTCACTAAGCCCCCAATCCCGGTGCTCCTCGGTTGGGTTGCGCCAAGAGATGATGAAGGTCTGGAAGCCTTCTTTCAGCAAGAACTGGACGATGCTGGTGATCGGGTCCAAGTCGCTGGCGTAGAATTTATTGATCTGTGGTGGAATATTGAGGAAGGGAATTTCCCGAACCTCTTCTGTGGTCGGCGTATATTGAATGAGTTCCATCATCTCATTCTTCCAGACCACTTTACCGGGTGTGATCGCGACGTTTTCGCCAACCACAAACGGCTTTTTGTCGACGCGGCTCGGCATGCCGCCATTCTTGGTCAAATCTTCGTAAGCGTTCTGAAGGCCCTTGATCAGCGAGAGGCCGCCGCTATCAATAGCCCGCTTTTTGGCTGCTGGGTTGGTTGCGAAGGCGTTGGTTGGGGCAAGCGCGTCGGTGATCATATTCATCACGAAGGCGGCGCGCGCATGTTCCATCTCGCCAAGCTTGAGGTCGCCGACCCAGTCCTCGAGATGTTCTTGCATCGCGAGATAGGTCTGCAAACCGCGCTTATAGAACGGATTGTTCGCCCAAGCGGGGTCTTTGAAGCGCTTGTCTTTTCGATCTGGCGCGCGCTCTGATTTGCCCAAGGCGATGTCATAGCCTTCTTTGGCCATCTTGCCGGCAAATTTCGCATTCGCCATCGGAGAGATGCTGGTCCGCCTCAGCATCATGGCAACCGAGCCTAATAACTCTTGTCGGTTTAACCCCCCGAGTAATGGGTTGAGCGCATTGGTGGAGTCCGCTGCTGCTGCACCAATGTAATCTGCGGTCTTGCTCATAAATGCCTCCGATAACCTCCCAGAACGAGGGGCCCCTCGTCCGGCACAAGGCTTGCTCTTATGGTTAAGAGTCTAAATTAGAATAACCTTGGCCGATCAAATTCGTTCCATATTGACCTTTTACTGTCAAATGTACTCTCGAAACAGCAAATTCGGCTGAGACGCGAACTGGATAAGATGAAGACACGCGATCGTATTCTTGATGTGAGCTTGAACCTCTTCAATTCCGAAGGGGAAGCCAAACAGACGGCTGTCGATATTGCCAATGCGCTCGATATGTCACCGGGCAATCTGTACTATCATTTCAAAGGCAAAGAGCCGATTATTGAGGCACTGTTCGACCGTTTCGAAGAAGAGATGCAAATCATCCTTGGCGGGTCACATGGCGCGGTAACGTCGATCGAAGACAATTGGGTCTTTATCTACATCATCTTAGAAGAGATTTACGATTTCCGCTTCTTCTACCGCAATGTCGGCGACATGATGGAGCGGTATCCAGCTCTGGCGAGCCGGTTTCGAAAAGTCTTGGCGATGAAGCGGCAAGCGATTGAGAATGTTCTAAATCAACTCGAAAAGCGGGATTTGATTGAACTGGATCGCCGGTTGCGGGGGCCTCTGCTGCAGCAAATGCTGTCCACGCTCACCTTTTGGCTCAGCCACGATTTAATCGAAGGCGGAGAGCGCGACGGACCTACGCTCATCCACGATACGGTTTTGCAATTCATGCTCTTGGCGGTGCCTTATATGGGCGCTGCGGGGGATGAAGCGCTGCGCGGTATGTTGGAACGTCGCCGCGAGCTCAGCGACGCCTAAGCGCAATCAAGGGCGCGCCAACCTATTCCGGTAGATCACTGACCGGCTGACCCGTTTCCTCGCGGGTTGCAAACCGTCCTTCAAAGGCGACGATAAGACAGGCGGCGATAATCACCAATGCGCCGACCCAGGTCTGCCATCCTGGATACTCCCCAAAGAAGATCGAGCCGAACAGGCCGCTCCAGATCAGGGCGGAATATTCCAATGGCGCTAGGCGCTGCGCCGGTGCGCGGGCATAAGCCAGCGTCATCAGATACCAGGTCGCGAAGCCCAGAATCCCGAACATCAAGAAAAGTGGGATGTCATTCCAGTCTGGCGATCCAAACAGGCCAAAAGTAATCGGGAGCAATGCAATGGCGGGCACAACATTGGTAAACATTGCAATCGTGGTTGCATCCTCATGCGTGGCTCGCATCCGCAACAAGACGAGCCCGAACGCGTACAGGAATGCGGACAGAAAACAGCTGACGACACCGTACATCCAAAGCTCGCTGGCTTCGCCGCTTTGCGGGCGCCCCATGACGGCAAGCACTGCGCCAGCAAACCCAATCAGGGTTGCGATGAGGGCCAAACGGGTGACCTGCTCGCCGAGCAAAACCCTTGCGACGAAGGGCACCATCAAGGCGGCGGTAAATCCGATAATTGTCGCCACCGCCAAAGGCAGATGGATCAGGGCGAAAAAGAAGGTAAACGCACAGGCCAGCTGGATCAGGCCGCGCATCGTATGAAACCGGATCGATGACCAACTTGGAACCGGACGTTTTTGCGCGCGAAACACCGCGAGTGCGATCAAGCCACCAAACAAGAACCGCCATGCCAGGAGGTGATGCAAGCCTGCATTCGGCGCGATGGCTTTGACCAAAGCATCAATGCTCGAGCCCATCGCGATGGCGAATATGGCAATCAATATCGGTGCGAATGAGGGCCAAGAAGACATCGCCGCGCTGTAGAGCGTCTCGGTGAAATTGACCAGTCTGAATTGCGACGGGTGAGTCAGTCGGAGATGTCGCTTTTCGAAGTCTTGAGCGAAGATACGACTGAATCAGAGACGCCGCGGGTCATTTCAAACGGTCCGCTCCATTCGTTCGGCCAGCCGAAATACCATTTGCCGGAAACGCTGCGACCGTCTTCAGACAGCTCACCTTCGAAATAGACCGGCTCATGCTCGAACGCGCTATACGTCTTCAGGAAGACGACTTCGTTTTCATCGACATGACCGCGAATGCTCGCTTCGAGCTCTTCCTTTTTGATCAGGGCAAAAGCGTTCGGTTCGAGCGTCGACCCGGAGAGTTTACCATTCTTCACGGTCATCCAGACCGAAAAAGGCACGCCCTCTCGGTTCTGGTCTTTTAACCAGTAACGACCTGTCCACACAGAATCATTGTTGAAATGATCAGTCTCTATCCCCATTCGCTCATATGTCAGACATTTAAAGCTTTGGACAAGTCTAAAAGTACCGGTTTCTTGCAGCTGCACTGCTAAAACTCACGCAGGCACCAGTAAAATTGCGCATGAATGCTACAGCGTCAGTGGTTTCTGGCGGTTTGATCTTTTTTGGGGTTCAATATTTCGTGAATGACGGATTTCGCAACCAATCGAGCGCGGCGGACCTTGGGGAATGGATCGACAAATCGATTTCGATTCCTATTCTGATTGAGAGACAAAATGCCGTTACTTCGGATGAGGAGCAGAACATGCACTTGGTCAGCGATGATATTTTGGAAGATAATGGCCAGATCGTCCCAAAATATGGGGCGGTCTACCCCTCTCTGGAATCTGATTTCGAGCTCTGGAATCCAAATTCTTGGACGCGCGGCCATCCATACGAATTGTACAGGCAAATGCGCGAAGACGCGCCCGTCATGTGGTCGAAAATGGGGCGTGGCGGCACCCGGTTTTGGTCAGTGTCTCGCTATGATGACATCAAAACGATTGAGCTGAACCCAGACGTGTTCTCGTCGCAGCGCGGTGGGATCAATCTAGCCGTTCCACCCCGTGAGCATTGGAAGCCGGAAATCCTCGTCCGCGCCGCGATGGACAATTTGATCAGCATGGATGAGCCGCAGCATATGCAGATGCGGATCCAGCAAAAGGACTTCTTCATCCCGGCCTATGTCAAAGTTCTGCGTGAGAAGGTCAGTCAAAAGGTTGAGCTGCTTCTGGATGATCTTGAAGCGAACGGACCGGAAGTTGAGTTTGTAAAACTCTTCTCCAATCAGTTGCCGCTTTACACGCTCTGCGAGATGCTTGGGGTCGATGAAGAGGATCGCCAGAAGATCGTCTACTGGATGCACTATCTGGAAATGGCATCGCAATTCATGGCGAACCCATGGCGGACATTTTTGGGCGAGCCGCTCTTCCCATTCCGCTTCAAAAAGGTCGTTGAGGAGATGTTTGCCTATGGCGCGCGCGTGATGGCCGATCGCCGCAAAAATCCCCGCGAAGACCTGCTAACCGTGATTGCGCACTCCAAGTTGAATGATGAGCTTTTGCCGCAAGAATATCTCGATGGCTCCTGGCTCCTGATCATCTTTGCCGGCAATGACACGACGCGCAATTCGCTTTCCGGCACGATCAAACTGATGACCGAATGGCCGGAGCAGCGGGCAATGGTGTTGAACGATATGTCGCTCATTCCGCGCATGTCTGAGGAAGCGCTGCGCATGGTCTCACCTGTGAAACATATGCGCCGCACCGCGCTCGACGATTTCGAGCTGAATGGTCAGCGTATCGCCAAGGATGAGAAAGTCGTGATGTGGTATGGCGCAGGTAACCGCGATCCAAACGTCTTTGAAAACCCGGACGTGTTCGACCTGACGCGCGACAATGTCGACAAGCATATCGCTTTTGGGCATGGCGTACATAAATGTCTCGGCTCACGCGTCGCACAGATGCAGCTGCGGGTCGCTTATGAGCAGATCTTTACGCGCTTCCCCGACATCGAGTTTACCGGTGAGATCAAGTACGGCCCGAATGCGCTCGTGCACGCCATCTCGAAACTCAAAGTCGCGCTTTACGGCAAAGGCAATTCGCGCCCAACCGTCTCGCAAGTCAAAACGCTCGAACCGACTTAGACGTCGACTTCGGCTTCCAGGGCATTGTCCTGAATGAATTGACGGCGTGGCTCAACCACATCGCCCATCAACCGTGAGAACATGTCGCCAGCTTCCAGGGCGTCATCGACTTCCACTTGCAGAAGCGTCCGCGCATTGGCGTCGAGCGTGGTTTCCCAAAGCTGATCCGCGTTCATCTCACCGAGACCCTTATAGCGCTGAATCTTCAGCCCCTTACGGCCAGACGCGAGGACTGCTTCCAGCAGGCTAACTGGGCCCGTTACAGCGATCTCTCCGGCTTTTTCATTCCGGAGAATCGAAGGCTCGACATAGATTGGGCGGATGTTTTGAGCGATGCCGTTCAAGCGCGCCGCATCAGCGCTGCTCAGCAGCTGCGCATCAAGCACGGCCTTCTCTTCAACGCTGCGAACTTCGCGCGACAGGACGAGATCGCCATTCTCGAACCGACCTTCCCATGTGTCTTCGCCTTCTTCAGCGATGATGTTGAGGCGCGCTGCAGCCGCCTTGGCTTCGTCGTCAGAGGCGCCAGGGGCAAGCGCGCCTGCCATGGCCGCTTGCTCGACAATATCGCCTGGCGCACGCAGAGACAGGCGCCACAAGGCTTGCTTGAATTGAGACGCTGCCCGCACGCGTTCCCGCAAATCTTCCGATGCGATCTGGGTGCTGTCGGCCAGGATCAGAACCTCGCCATCTGTACCGGCTTCGATCAGATATGAGTTCAGCTCATCATCATCTTTGAGGTAGCGCTCAGACTTGCCGCGCGAGACCTTATAGAGCGGCGGCTGGGCGATATAGAGATAGCCCTTTTCGATCACTTCGGGCATCTGGCGATAGAAAAAGGTAAGCAGCAACGTCCGGATGTGAGCGCCGTCGACGTCCGCATCGGTCATGATCACAATTTTATGGTAGCGTAATTTTTCGATGTCGAATTCATCGCGCCCGATGCCGGCACCAAGCGCCATGATCAGCGTCCCGACTTGATCCGAAGACAGCATCTTGTCGAAGCGCGCACGCTCCACGTTCAGGATTTTACCCCGCAGCGGCAGGATCGCCTGGTTCGACCGGTCACGGCCCTGTTTGGCCGAACCACCCGCGGAATCACCCTCCACGATGAAGATTTCAGACTTGGCCGGATCCTTTTCCTGACAATCAGCAAGCTTGCCGGGCAGGGAAGTGATATCAAGCGCGGTCTTGCGACGGGTCAGCTCTCGCGCCTTACGGGCGGCTTCGCGGGCCGCTGCTGCCTCGACGATTTTCGTCATCACTTGCTGCGCTTCTTTCGGATGCTCTTCGAACCATTCCGCGAGCTTTTCGTTCATCAAGCTCTCAACCACCGGACGGACTTCAGACGAAACCAGCTTGTCTTTGGTTTGCGAGCTAAATTTCGGATCCGGAACCTTCACAGAGAGAACGCAGGTCAGACCTTCGCGCGCATCGTCGCCCGTAATGTCGACTTTCTCTTTCTTCGCTGCGCCGGTTTCGGTCGCATACTTGTTGATGATCCGCGTCAGTGCGCCCCGGAAGCCCGCCAAGTGGGTTCCGCCATCGCGTTGCGGGATGTTGTTGGTGAAGCAAAGCACGTTCTCATGATACGCGTCGGTCCATTCCAGAGCCGCCTCAACCGTAATTCCGTCTTTCTCGCCAATGACGAAAATCGTTTCTGGGATCAGTGCGTTCTTGGTCTCGTTCAGATGCTGGACGAACGCTGACACGCCGCCCGCATATTCGAGCACCGCTTCATATGGATCGGCTTCGCGCAGGTCTTTGAAGACAATGCGGACGCCTGAATTCAAGAAGGCGAGCTCGCGCAAGCGATGCTCAAGTGTCTTGCGATTGTAGACGGTCATCGTGAACGTCTCAGGGCTGGCCAGGAAACGCACTGCGGTGCCTGTATAGGGCGACCCGTCCTCTTTGGTCGGGCTCGCGCCCACGACTTTCAGAGGCGCTTCAGTGCGGCCGCCATCAACGAAGCGGACTTTGTGCTCAGAACCGTCGCGATGAATGGTCAGATCGAGCCAAACTGAGAGCGCGTTCACAACGGACACGCCAACCCCGTGCAGACCGCCAGACACTTTGTACGAGTTGCTGTCAAACTTACCGCCCGCGTGTAGCTCGGTCATGATAACCTCGGCCGCTGAACGGCCTTCTGTGGCGTGCTGGCCGACCGGAATGCCGCGGCCATTGTCGGTGATTTCGGCAGAGCCATCCGGATGCAGGGTCACGGTTACTTCGTCCGCATGTCCGGCCAAGGCTTCGTCGATCGCGTTGTCGACAACCTCATAAATCATGTGATGGAGACCGGACCCGTCATCGGTGTCGCCGATATACATGCCTGGACGTTTCCGGACTGCTTCGAGGCCCTTCAAGACCTTGATCGAGTCGGCGCCATATTCTGGATTATTATCGGCCGCTTCTGACATCGGGGTAACCCTCGCAAGTGATTCGTCGAATTCCCTGAAAATATACGGGATTTCGGCCCAAAAGGGAAATCCGAAACTGGTATTTTTTCGAGATATAATTGCATTAAAAACAATGTGTTACTGGCTTTTTTGCTGTCACAAGGAATGACCCTGGCCTTGCCCCTGCGAAATGGCATTAAAAAAGCCCCTGAATCAGGGGTTCAGGAGACGAAAATGAAATGGATTATTCGGGGTGTTGGGCTCGTTCTTTTTGCGCTTATCTCGGTCTATCTGATCGCAGACTTGCGGCTTAAACCGATGAATGACGAAGCGCGGGCGAAAGCGCCAGGCGCGTTTATTGAGCTCACCGATGGGCAAGTCCATTATCGCCTTGAAGGCCCGGAAGACGGACCTCTCATCGTCCTGGTACACGGGTTCTCCACGCCCAATTTCATCTATGAGCAGAATGTCGAAGCCCTGAATGCGGCCGGCTTTCGTACGCTCCGATTCGATCATTTCGGACGAGGTTGGTCGGACCGTCCCTCGACGCGATACGATGTCGATTTTTATGATCGGGCTCTAACCGAGCTGCTAGCGGGTTTAGACATTGATGAGCCTTTCGGGCTGGCGGGCCTCTCCATGGGCGGCCCAATCGTTGCGGAGTTTACAGCGCGCCATCCTGAGCGCGTGAACCGTCTCGTCCTCCTGGTGCCAGCCGGTCTCGATACGCCGGGCGCTAGCGGCGTGACCGGGGCCTTGCTGAGCACGTCTCTGATCGGTGACTGGATTTGGCGCATGGTCGGCAAAGGTGTCCTGCTAGGCGACCGACAATATGATGAAAGCCAACGGGCGCCGGAAAACCGCCTGCGCGGGGATGTTGCCGAACAGTTCGAATATCGCGGCTATCTGCAAGCCTTGCTGTCGACGCTTCGTCATATGCCCATGGCGGCGCGCGAAGAGACGTTTCAGCGGCTCGCCGCGACGGGGGTTCCGACGCTCGCAATCTATGGCGACGCTGACGAAACCGTGCTGGTCTCAAGCGCCGCGAAACTGGAGGCGCTGATGCCAGATGCAGATGTGCGGATCGTCGAGGGCGGAGAGCACGGCCTCAACTATCAGATGCACGCGCTCGTCAATCCATGGCTGGTCGATTGGTATTCTGGCGCGGCTCAATAGCGCGAAGCAATCTCGACTAAAGCCGCGTCCATTTCAGCGATGGCTGAGCGGGCGCTCGTTGGCCGGTCATTGGCGAGAATAGAGAAGAGTAATCGCTGGCCACTCTGCGCCACCATCACACCTGACAGCGCATTAGCGCCGTTCAGCGTGCCCGTCTTGGCGAAGATCTTGCCTTCCAATGCGGTGCCGACAAAGCGGCGCTTCAGCGAGCCGTCGACGCCGCCAATCGGTTGATCTTCCAACCAGGCCTCGAACCAGGGCTGCTGCGCGGCAAAGGCGAGGAGCGTGACCATGCTGCGCGGACTGATCCGGTTATAGATCGACATGCCCGACCCACCGTGCACGGCATACCCATGTTCGGGAAGACCCGCTTCGGCCAGAAAGTCTTTCAACGCAGCGACACCATAATCACGCGATCCCGTCCCGTTCAGCAGGCCGAGACGACGCAGGGTGATATCAGCGTGCAGATTTTGGCTGTCTTTCGAAACCTGTTTGAGACTGTCTCTAAGCGGTCCTGCTGGCAGGATGGCGGCGGCAGTCCTTGTTTCCTGGGCGATTGCCAGCGTTGCTGTGCCGACCGTTTCGTCTGGGTCTGGCGCTTCATCGGAGAGGGCGAACGGGCGATGTCGGGTCATCATCTCGCCGACCGAAATACCGCGCTCTTCCAGCAGGTTTTTAAAACGCCAGGCCGCATACTCGGCCGGATTGTCGATGGCGAGGCGATAGGTGCGCTGCGAGGCCGCAACCGGGATCTCACCATAGAAGCGAACGGTCTGCGTGCCCGGGAGGCGCTCGATCCGCATCGCCCAATCGCCGTCTTCGGAAGCCGTCCTCAGCTGATTATCGAGTTGGAAATAAGCGTCCCCAGCCTGCCAGGACACGTTCGCGAGATCGCCGGCTGCATTGCCAGGCGCTACGTCGACCCAAACGACATTATCGTTGATGCTGAGCGCCGATATCGCGGTGCCATAATAGAAGGTGAGGTCTTCTTGGCTCCAGCCTGGTCCCCAACGCTCAAACGGAAAGAGGGTGTCATCTCCAACCACGGCGTTCACCTCTTCTAGGCCCCAAGATGCGACTTGATCAGCCAGGGTCGAGAGGCAAGTCGCTTCGCAATCCGGTGTATCTTGCAGCATCGCATCGCCGCCGCCTTTGAGTACCAGACGGGGCGCTATCCCGTCTGGCATTTCTTCGACAAAGAGCTGCGTTCCCGGATTTTTGGCCGCTGACTCAAGCGCGTCCAGATGATGATACGCTGCCATGGTCGTGAAAATTTTGGTGTTTGAAGCGGGTGTGAAGCGATCATCGGGTTTGAGGGCGAGAAGCTCTTCGCCGTTCATGTCGGCGACCACCAGACCCCAGCGGATACCGGTATGATCGGGGTTAAAGAGTGCCGTCTCGACATCGCGTTGGAGCGTGCTCGCGCACCCAGCGAGCGTTAACAGGGTGAGCCCGATTAGGCTTAGAACAAGTCTCTGCATGTGACGCCTCAATGCTTTAGGCGGTTAACCTATGAGGCGATAATGCCGCTGTCACCAAAGATCTGAGGACGCGTTACGGCGCGTCCGCATCTGCCAGAACCTCGACCCGCTGTGTGCGATCTCCAAACGCTTCGAACAGGAATTCTTCCGTCCCGGTCAGCCAGGCCTGGCCGCCAAGCTCGATCAGCTCGTCGAACAGGGCGGCGCGGCGGTCGCGATCAAGGTGGGCGGCAGCTTCATCGAGAAGGATAAGTGGGCTTGGGCCTGCGCCATCCTCTGATAGCGCGCGGGCACTGGCGAGGATCAAGCCAATCAGGAGCGCCTTTTGTTGGCCGGTTGAGGCCTCTCCGGCCGGGGCACCCGTCGGGCGGTGAATGACGGTAAGGTCGGTGCGATGCGGCCCGGAGAGTGTCCGTCCGGCAGCTTGGTCGCGGTAGCGCCCTTTGGCGAGCGACTCCGCAATCAGATCTTGGATATCGAACAGGCTCGCACCTTCACCTGCGAGTTGCTCAGGTTCGCCTTCAAGCGCCAGATCGCCTTTCGGGAAATAGCCTTCCGGGCGGGCATTGATACCCTCCTGCAAGGCAGTCAGGACGCGCGCGCGGTGGCTTGCGATCAGGGCACCAGCCTCGGCCATACGGCCCTCAATCGCGTCCGCCCATGCCGGGTCGACACGGCCCCGTTCGAGCAGGGCATTGCGCTCCCGCATGGCTTTTTCATAGCGGCTTGAGACGCTGCCATGCCCCGGAATGTGCGCCATAACCTGGCGATCGAAGAACCGACGTCTCTCGCTGGCGCCGCCTCGGAACACGCTGTCCATCGCTGGTGTGAGCCAGACGATCCGGATCAGATCTGCAAGATCTGAAGCTGTCGCGGGGGCGCCGTCGAGGCGGACGGTGCGTTTATTGCCGGTCGCGCCGCGCTCAAGCCCAACGCCAATCTTGCGGTCATCATCAAGTGTCGCGGAAACGGTCCAGCCGGTTTCGCCGCCATGACGCGTCATGTCTGGCAGCGCTGCCGCGCGTAAGCCGCGCCCAGGTCCGAGCTGGCTGATCGCTTCAAGAATGTTGGTTTTGCCGGCGCCGTTCGAGCCCCACAGGCAAACGGGTCGCGCGTCGAGCTTGAGGTCTAGGCTCGCATGGCTGCGAAAGTCGGTCAGTCGAAGGCGGGTGAGGGCGGTCACTAGACCCTGAGCGGCATCAACACGTATTGCGCGCTCTCATCGCCCGGATCGAGGACGAGGGCAGGGGAGGCCGGATCATTGAACAGGAACCGAGCATCTTCCGCTTCGATCTGCGCGGTGACGTCGAGCAGGTATTTCGCGTTGAAGCCAATATCCATTTCGTCATCTTGATAGTCGCACTCAACTTCTTCATGGCCTTGGCCGGTCTCGGCGCTGTTCACGGCCAGTGTGATGCGGCCTTCTGCGAGCGAGAGTTTGATCGAGCGCGAGCGCTCCGCAGAGACGGTTGCGACGCGGTCGACAGCGGCTTCGAACAGTTTGTTGTCGATGATCAGCGCTTTCGCGTTCCCTTTCGGAATGACGCGCGCATAGTCTGGGAATGAGCCATCAATCAGCTTTGAGGTCAGCTGGGCGCGGCCAGACTTGAACACGACTTTCGTGTCAGACACGGATACCGAGACGTCACCATCATCGCTGTCGATCAGGCGGCGAACTTCACCAACCGCTTTGCGCGGTACGATAACGCCTTCGAGGGCCTCAGCGCCTTTCGGAGCGTCGACTTCTGACAGGGCCAGGCGGTGCCCATCTGTCGCCACTGTGCGCAGCTTCTTGCCGCCATCCGTGTCCGCCGTGTGGAGGTAGACACCGTTGAGATAGTAACGGGTTTCTTCAGTTGAGATCGCGAAACGTGTCTTGTCGATGAGGCGACGAAGGTCTGCGGCTTCGAGATCAAACTCAGTTGCATCCTCGTCTGGCGTCATGGTTTGGAAGTCGCCAGCAGGCAGGGTCGGCAGAGAGAAATTGGAGCGGCCGGAGCGGATCGCCAGCTGTCTGTTCTCTGGGTTTAACTCAAGCTCAACGTCAGCGCCGGTGGGCAGTTTGCGGATGACGTCGAACAGGGTTCCGGCTGGGGCCGTGACCGCGCCAGCATCGGCGATCTTGGCATCGGCATGATCGACTGCCTCGATATCCAGGTCAGTCGCGGTGAATTTGACTTCACTGCCGGTCGCATCAATCAGGATGTTCGACAAGATCGGGATCGTATTCCGGCGTTCCACGACATTTTGGACATGTCCAAGCGCATTCAAAAGCGCGCCGCGTTCGATCGTCAGTTTCATCTCATCATCCCTTTGCCGGTTATCCGGTCTTGCCTGCGTGTTTGATCGTCCCGCATAAACGAATCAGCCCGCTCCATTTCGAGAGCGGGCCGCTAAAATCACGAATTTCCAGCTAAAAGCAAGTCCCTGTCAGACTCGCGCTGTGGATCAGGTCTGATCGTGGCCAGCGAGACGATCGAAGACCGCATTTTTGACCCGGTCAATTTCCTCACTCATATCGCGATCGCCCTTATCCAAGGCTTTCTTGATCTTGCGATAGGCGTGCAGAACGGTCGTGTGATCTTTCTTCTTATACGCCGTCGCGATTTGCGGGAAAGATTTGTCCGTCATGACGCGCGAAAGGTACATCGCGACCTGGCGCGGATGGCAAATCGTGCGGACTTTGCTGGAGCTCTCAATGTCAGTCTTAGAGATCCGGTACAGATCCATACAAGTCCGCTTAATATCATCAAGCGTCGGTGTACGTGGCTCGCCCGCGATCCGGCGGATGACGGTTTCCAGCATTTCCGGGGTCGGCGCGAGTTCGCCATAACCGGTTTCGAGCTGCAAACTCCAAAGCACGCCGCACAGTTCACGACCAGCGCCGCGAACGGTTGCGATGATGCGCTCAACCATAGCGTCGGTGAGAGCAAAGTTTGGGGTATCCTTTGCGATCAGATCGACATGGCGGCGAACAATCGCCTTGCGCATCTCATTGTCTGGCATGGCGACTTCAACCGAGGCCGCGCCTTTAATCTCACCGGCAAGCTCTTTGGACAGGCCAACCATGTCGCCTGGAGCAGCATCAGCCGTGATGATCACGTGACCGCCCATTGAAGTGACGGCCCGCAGGGCGCCAAAGAAGGCTTTGTCAGTTTTCGCTTTGCCCGCAATCCAGTGCAGATCGTCGATCAGCAAAAGGTCGTTCTGCTTCACATAGGCTTGTAGCGCGCTGGTATCGCCAGAGCGAGAGTCATTGACGAACCGGGTCATAAACTCTTCAGCCGAGATGTAAGCTAGACGACGCTTGTCGCCGCGCACCTGCGCATCTGCTTCAATAGCTTTTAGAATATGCGTTTTGCCGGTGCCTGGCTGTCCGTAAATAACGATCACGCCAGCCGGAATCGGAGCGCCTTTTGCGAGGCGTTTTCCAAGCCCGACAGCGCGTGCGTTTGAAGGGCCAGAGACCAATGTCGCGAAGGTCATCGCGTGGTCGATATCCAGAGCCTCATACTCGGCCTGAACCTCGTCCGCTTCAACCGTTGCAGCTTCGTCTTCACTCAGCCACGGATCGCCGACAACGTCGCGCACATCTTCTGGGACTCGGCCCCAGAGCTCAAACTTCAAACGGCGGTTCTTCGGATCCAGTTTGCGCCACGCCTGTTGCAGCGGGCGAGCAAAATCCGAGGTGACCCGATCAAGGGTCAGCTGATCCGGTGCCGCGATGACAATAGAATTGTTAACTTCAGCGACAAAGCGAATGGCCGTGAGCCATTGCTGCGCGTTACCCGGTTTTGTGTCTGCTTCAATTGCGTCCAGCGACTTCGACCAGATAGCTTTGGCACCTTGATGAGCAACGGCTTGAACCGTCTCGGGTGCAGCTTTCTGCCCATCAACCCCATGCGTCAGCCCCATCAGATGTTCCTTTCTTTTAATTCTTTTATGTGTTCATCTTGGTGACCGAACGGAACAGACACGCCCTCTGATCAGGTTTGCGAAAACCTGCCCCAAATACGCTGTATGCAGAGGACTTTCCGTCGATGAAGATAGTTAATCAGAGACGGATTTTTCATGCAACTGAAGAAACTTCGCAAACTCCGTCAAACCGCAGGTTGACTCGTCCAAACCCCTTGAAGAATCAGCCAAAAAAAAAGAAAAAAAGTTGCGCTTGACAGGTTTCAATCCCCAATGGTGAAAGCGTATTCAAGCTTTGTTCTGTCAACGCCAAAATTGGCTATTCCTTGTGGAATTTGCAAGGTTAAGACACCCGGATAATTATAGCGAAAATGCCATAGAAAAAGCCCGCATGGCAGGACCAGCGGGCTATGCAATTTCATCTGTTCAAAGACAGAGTTATGTGGGCGTTACGCCATCGCCTTTACGCGTGCTGAGAGACGCGAAACTTTGCGAGATGAGGTGTTTTTATGGATCACACCTTTGCCAGCAGCGCGCATGATTTCAGGTTGCGCAGCTTTCAGGGCTTCAGCGGCAGCCGCCTTGTCACCAGCTTCGATCGCTTCTTCAACTTTACGAACATAAGTGCGCATGCGTGAGCGGCGCGCTTTGTTCACTTCGGTGCGCGTTGCGATCTTGCGCACCATCTTTTTGGCTGATTTCGTGTTCGCCATCTAAAACTCCTTTGGTCGCCCTATCTGGCGAAGAGGCGCTAAGTACAGAATGCACCCCATCGCGTCAACCGCTGCATGCGTTTGTTCGTGTAGAATCTACTGACTCTTTTTCGATCACCCCAATCGGGCACGCCTATTGGTTTTTGAAATGCGCCTGACGTTTCTCAACGAAGGCTTCCATACCTTCTTTCTGATCTTCGGTTGCAAACAGAGAATGGAACAGGCGCCGCTCGAACATAACGCCTTGGCTGAGCGGTGTTTCATAGGCGGCATTCACCATCTCTTTTGTCAGCATCGCAGCGGCGCGCGGCATAGAAGCGATCTTTTTCGCAACGGCCTTGGCCTCTTCGACGAGATCATCCACCGGGACGATGCGTGAGACCAAGCCGCAGCGTTCTGCTTCCTCGGCATCCATCATGCGTCCAGTCAGGCACATTTCCATCGCCTTTGACTTTCCGGCAAAGCGCGTCAGGCGCTGTGTGCCCCCAGCGCCGGGCGAGACGCCAATGGTGATTTCTGGCTGGCCGAACTTTGCTTTCGCGCCGGCCAGGATGAAGTCACACATCATTGCCAGCTCACAGCCGCCGCCGAGCGCATAGCCGTTTACGGCCGCGATCAAGGGCTTGCGAGTGCGTGCAGCCCGCTCCCAATTGCGGGTGATGAAATCATTATAATAGGCTTCCATATAAGAAAGCTCGCGCATTTCCTTAATGTCAGCGCCGGCGGCAAAGGCTTTCTTTGAGCCCGTGATCACGATGCAGCCAATCTCTGGATCTGTGTCGAACCGATCGAGTGCGGCTGTCAGCTCGTCCATCAGTTGATTGTTGAATGCGTTCATCGCATCCGGACGATTCAAAGTGATGACGGCCACCGCGCCATCGACCTCAGTTAAGAGTGTTTCGTAGGCCATGGAAATCCCAGCTATCCTTATTTTGCCCAAGTTCGCCGTCGCTGACGGCTGCCCATTCTGCGCAAGGTGTAGATTATAAAGCGCAAAGCGTCGATAGCGGGTGTCAGAGACGCCAATCCGGCGGGGGAGGGCCCCTTGGCCCCGGCGACGTGGTTAATCGCGATCTGCGGGATTCGCGCGATATCTTTAAAAGCCATGCAACGAAAGGTGGATAATCCAAGCATTCAATTAGAACTAGGACCGACATCAGAATGATACATGCTCCCGACTCTAATTCTGCTCAAACAGGGAAAGTAAAAACCCCGCGTGCTATTTCGTGGGATCATGGGCGAGCGGCATTTAAGCTTATCGTTCAGCATAAGAGCTCTGCCGATCCAAACTCATATGCAGTTTGGTTTGCTTACGCCTCTCAGAGTCATCCTGCGCTCAACACCGATCTCGATGAAGTTCTGGCTGAAAATGGGGGCATCACCGCAGCAGAGATTCAGCAGCTGTTCGACACCTATCTGCGGGACCGGGGCGGCGCCGAGGCAAACCTGGAAACGATTAGCCGCGCGATCGAGGATAAAGTCGCAGGCGCGCAATCTTTGGTGAGCGAAGCCATTTCCAGCACTGACGAATATGTATCATCGCTGGATCGGGCGAAACAGCAGCTACCGGTCGGGTCCACTCGCGAACAAGTCGTCGGCGCGATTGAGGGCATTATCGAACAAGGCGAGGCATCGAAAAAATCAGCCTTGGGTGTTCAATCGGCTTTGCAGACCACCCATAGCGAAATCTCTCAACTCAGCACCAGGGTTGGGAAGGTCCGCGAAACCCTGATGCGAGACTCGGTTACGGAGCTGATCAATCGGCAGAAATTTGTGAGTTTGCTGGAGGAAAAGTCCGCTGAAGCGCTCGCCAATGGTTATTCTTTGACGGTCCTCATCTTGAGTTTGAAAAATGTCCAGGCGCTGAACGATAGCGCTGGTATGGATATCTCAGAGTTCATTGTGAAATCGGTCTCTGAAATCATGACCCGATCGGTTGGAAACAAAGGCGTTTGCGCGCGCTTTTCGGGCAGCGTGTTTGGGATCATTCTGCCGAGGTCAGCCTATGGCGATGCCAGTAAAGTGGCACGAACGATCATTGACGAGCTTGAGATCTTTAAACTGATGAAGCGCCCAAGCGGCACGCTGGTTGGATACATCACATGCAATATTGGCGGCTCTTCACTGCGCCCCGGTATCGCGCCGGATGATCTAATCAAACTGGCGACCGAGCAGGCGCGGCAAGTTAGAGTTGCCGACAAGAGTGCGATCAAGTTCGACCTCAAAAACCAGCAAGCGGCTTAGAGATTGTTCTTCAGGCGATAGATAACGTCGAGTGCGTCGCGTGGGGTCAGGGCGTCCGGATCGATGGTGTCGAGCAAATCGAGAGCGGGGTGCGAGTCCGCATCTTGAGGGACTTCGGCGTCATCCGCGACGGCCGCAAACAAAGGCAGCGTCTCCACCGCGTCAGGGGCGGCTTCGAGCTTCTTAAGCACTTGCTCGGCTCGCCTGACAGCTTTTGCGGGGAGCCCCGCGAGTTTCGCAACCTGAACGCCATAGGAACGATCTGCTGGCCCTGATTGGACGTCATGCAGGAAGACCAGCTCGTCCTTCCACTCTTTTGCGCGCAGCGATAGATTGGTTGCAGCGGCAAGATCGTCTGCGAGACCGGTCAGCTCATGATAGTGAGTGGCGAACAGGGCGCGGCACTTATTGGTATTGTGTAGATGCTCCACCGCCGCCCAGGCGATAGCGAGGCCATCATAGGTTGATGTCCCACGGCCAACCTCGTCCAGGATGACGAAAGACTGTTCCGTCGCCTGGGTCAGGATCGCGGCTGTCTCGACCATTTCGACCATAAAGGTCGAGCGCCCGCGCGATAGGTCATCACTCGCCCCGACGCGCGAGAATACACGATCTGCCAGGCCCATGGTGAGCTGGCGTGCCGGGACATAGAGGCCCGCTTGCGCCAGGATGACCGCCAGGCAGGCTTGCCGCAAATAGGTCGATTTACCGGCCATGTTCGGACCTGTGACGACCGCCAAGCGGGGGCCTTGCGCGCCAGATGCATCCAGCAGCGTATCATTGGCGGTGAAGCCATCACCTTGCTTGCGTAGCGCAGCCTCAACCACAGGGTGGCGCAAGCCTTCTGCGTGAAACACCGGGTCGTTGCTCAGGGTAGGGCGCACAGCCTGGCACTCATGCGCCCATTCCGCATTGGCGCTCGCGGTATCGAGTTCGGCCAGGGCGAGGGCCGCGACGTTCAGGGGCTCAGACAGCGTCTCAATGCGCTGGCAGAAATGGTCGAACACATCGAGCTCGCGGCCTTTCGCAATATCGTCGGCGCGGGAAATTTTTCCGGCAAGCTCCGAAAGTTCTGCGGTTGAGAAGCGGACATTGGATGCCAGGGTTTGGCGATGAATAAACGTCTCCGCCAGAGGCGACTGCATCATCGGGTCGGCATGCCGGGCCGGCACATCGATGAAATAGCCAAGCACATTGTTGAACTTGATTTTCAGCGCGCTGATGCCGGTCTCGTCAGAATATCGTGCTTGCAGTTCGGCGATAATCTGACGGCTGTCTGATTTCAGCGATCGTGCTTCATCAAGCGCGGCGTCCCAGCCATCCGCGACGAACCCGCCATCGCGGGCAAGGGTTGGCAGGTCATCGCTTAGCGCCTGTCCAAGATCTGTGGTCAGCGCGGCAAGCTCGGGTTGATTGGCGAGGGTCAGCGCATCAAGCGCTTGTTCAATCAGAGTGGGGGGATTGGTTTGTGTGCGCGCGGTTTCCGCCACCGCCGCTTCGCCCGCCTTCAAGGCAGTTCCAATCGCGGCGAGGTCACGCGGACCTCCGCGCCCAAGCCGAATACGTGAGCGCGCGCGTTCAAGGTCAGGCGCGCTTTTCAGGCGCGTGCGGATGGCGTCGCGCAAATGCTCATTGGCCAGGAAATACTCGACTGAATCGTATCGCGCGGTGATCGCGCCTTGATCTGTTTCTGGACGCGCCAGTCGAGACGCCAAGAGCCGCGCGCCGGGTGAAGTTAGCGTGCGATCAACCGTATCGAGCAACGTGCCCTGCCGCGAGCCATTCAGCGCTGTATCGATCTCAAGGCTCGCGCGCGTCGCTGGATCAATGCTGAGGGCACTGGTCTTCGCGCTTCGTTTCGGCGGATCAAGCCGGATTTCAGCGCCCGCTTGAGTGAGCGACAGATAGTCCAGCAAGAGACCGCAGGCCCCGAGCTCGCTTTTCGAGAACGCGCCGAACGCATCGAGCGCCGCCACTTTGAAGGCGTCTTTCAGAAGTCGTTCCCCAGATTTGGATGATGCGGCGCTGTTCGGGCGATAGGTGAGCGGCAGTTTCAGCGCTTCATTGGCCATCCCGATCAGCGGACGCTCAGCATCGCGCTCGGTGACCAACAGCTCTCGGATCGGAAAAGCCCCAAGCGTTTCAGACAAGACTTCGGGCGCGAAAGCAAAAACTTCAAAATAGCCGGTCGAAACATCGCAAGCCGCGAGGGCGGCATCGGCGCCGCCTGCGCCAAACACCACTGCCACGAGCGCCTGCGCCTGGCGGGCGGGTAGCAGGCTTTCCTCGGTGATGGTGCCGGGTGTGACGATGCGAACGATTTCACGGTTTACGATCGCTTTCGAGCCGCGCTTTTTGGCTTCTGCGGGGCTTTCGGTTTGTTCGCAAACGGCAACCCGCTCACCGGATTTTATCAATCGCGCGAGATAGCCTTCAGCGGCATGATAGGGCACGCCGGCCATCGGGATTGGTTCGCCATTATGCTCACCGCGGGCGGTCAGCGTGATATCTAGGATTTCTGCGGCGCGCACCGCATCCTCAAAAAACAGTTCGTAAAAGTCGCCCATGCGGAAAAACAGAAGCGCATCTTGGTGCTGCGCCTTGATCGCTAGGTATTGCGCCATGAATGGCGTTGGCGCCTTGGGTTTTTTTACAGGTTGGGCGGTGTCAGGCACTGTTTTGCGAATCCTTCAAGAGGTGTCCCAAATAAAGCAATCACAACGGCTTGTCCCCCCTTGCGGACAGGCTTATGAGGCGGCAGAAATTTGAAAAGCCTTGAAAGGCGACAAGATCATGACCACCAAGCGTCCAAGCTTCACCGATCAAGAAGCGCTCGACTTCCACGCTCGCCCGGTTCCCGGCAAAATTTCGATGATGCCGACCAAGCCCATGCAGACGCAGCGCGATCTGTCTCTGGCTTATAGTCCTGGTGTTGCGGTCCCGGTTGAAGCGATCGGGAAAGACGAAGACCTGGCTTATGATTACACCGCCAAAGGCAATACGGTCGCTGTGATCTCGAATGGAACTGCCATTCTCGGGCTCGGCGATTTGGGCGCTATGGCCTCCAAGCCCGTGATGGAAGGTAAGTCTGTCCTGTTCAAACGGTTCGCCGACATCGACAGCTTTGATGTCGAAGTGCAAACCAAAGACGTCGACGAATTCTGCACCGTCGTGCGTAATATTGGTGCGACGTGGGGCGGCATCAATTTGGAAGATATTGCGTCACCTAGTGCGTTCATCATTGAACAACGGTTGCGCGACGAACTCGACATTCCAGTCTTCCATGATGATCAGCACGGCACAGCGATCATTGCCGCAGCGGGCATCATCAATGCGTGTGCGATTACCGGCCGTAAACTTGAAGATCTCAAAGTTGCGGTGTCTGGCGCCGGGGCTGCGGGCCTCTCTGTGGCTGGCCTTATTCGCCACCTGGGCGTGAAGGCAGAAAACATCCTGATGGCGGATAGTGCGGGCATTTTGTATGAAGGCCGCTCCGAAAAGATGGACCAGTTCAAGTCTGCGTTCACCGTCAAAACCGACAAGCGAACCTTGGCCGAGGCCATGGATGGGGCGGACTGTTTCCTGGGGCTTTCTGTCAAAGGTGCGGTTACTCAAGACATGGTCAAATCCATGGCCAAGGACCCGATCATTTTTGCCATGGCAAACCCCGATCCGGAAATCCGTCCGGAAGAAATCAAAGCTGTTCGCGGCGATGCGATTATAGCAACCGGTCGCTCTGATTATCCGAACCAGGTCAACAATGTGCTCGGATTTCCCTACATTTTCCGCGGCGCGCTCGATGTCCGTGCGCGCAGTATCAACGAGGAAATGAAAGTCGCCGCCGCTCGCGCGCTTGCGGAGCTGGCGCGAGAAGATGTGCCGGACGAGGTTGCCGCCGCCTATCACGGCGCGCGCCCACAATTTGGCCGCGACTATATTATCCCGACGCCATTCGATCCGCGCCTGATCAGCTTCATTCCACCCTTCGTGGCGCAGGCCGCCATGGATACTGGCGTCGCGCGTAAGCCAATCGAGGATATGGAAGAGTATCGCCAGTCTTTGGCGCGCCGCCTCGATCCAACTGCGTCCTTCCTGCAGGGCGTGCAGCTTGCCGTTCGCCGCGATCAAAAACGTATCGTGTTTGCAGAAGGCGAAGAGCCACAAGTTGTTCGCGCTGCCTGGACGTTCAAACAGCAAGGCCTTGGCCATCCTGTCCTGATCGGCCGCGAAGCTCAGGTCGAGCGGACGATGAAACAGATGGGGGTTCCGGAAGGTGCGCTCGAAATCGTCAATGCGCGCCTGTCTGACCGCAATGCCGACTATACAGACTATCTCTATGCTCGCTTACAGCGCCGTGGCTACCTCAAGCGGGATGCGCAGCGCCTGGTCAATCAGGACCGTAACGTGTTCGGGTGCTGTATGCTGGCGCATGGCGACGCAGATGGCATGGTCACGGGCGTGACGCGAAACTATGATGTCTGCCTAACCGATGTCCGCTTGTCGCTGGACCCGCTGCCGGGGGCGGATGTCATCGGCATGTCGATGGTGATCAATCGCGGCAAAACCATCTTCATCGCTGATACCAGCGTCAACGAACTGCCAGATGGCGAACAGCTGGCTGGGATTGCCAAAGAAGCCGCGATGGCGGTGAAACGCCTTGGCTTCACCCCGCGAGTGGCGTTCTTGTCCTATTCGACATTCGGAAACCCAATGGGCGAGCGCGCCGAAAAAGTTCGCGAAGCCGTGGCGATTATGGATGCGTGCGGAGACTGTGACTTTGAGTATGAAGGGGACATCGCCGCGGATGTGGCGTTGAACCCGATGCACAAAGTCATCTACCCATTCTCGCGTCTGTCTGGCGAAGCCAATGTCTTGGTCATGCCGGCCATTCATTCGGCTTCGATCTCGACAAAACTGCTGGAAGGCATGTCACGCGCCACGGTGATTGGACCGGTATTGCTTGGCATGTCCAAGTCAGTGCAGATCGCGTCGCTCGGCGCGACGGTGAACGATATCGTCAATCTGGCAACGCTGGCTGCGTTCGATATTGACCGCGTCGGCTCTTAGTCGCTCGTAGTCGAGATTTGCTCGTTCAGGATCAGGCTTTCACTCGCGGTTTTGCTGCGGGATTGCCTGAGCCATTCGAGGATACACAGCACAACCGCGACGCCGCCGAGCCAGAAGGTGAGCACGAACACATAGTAGAAACCTTCGGACTCCATAAGCTCACCGAGCCAGGCCCGGCCAAGCGTCCCCAACAACATGGTCAGCGAGACGAGTAAGGCATATTGCATGGTCGCGAAGCGCGGATTCACAATGCTGGTGAGGTAGGCGGTGATCGCCACCAGGGCTAAGCCGCCAGCAATGTTCTCTGCGAAGATGGTCAGCATGAGCCGCGCCATGCGCTGGCCTTGATCGGGGGGAATGGAGACCTGCTCTGGCTGCATGACAGCCGCCCACTCTGCAAATGCAATTAAGGGGATATCCAGCCGTGTGAGCGCCAGGAAGGCGTCGACATTGGCGCCGCCGACGGCGAGATCTGCATATAATAGGTTCGTTACCGCTGCGACGATCGCGCCGATGAACAGGATCGGCATGCGGCCCAGTAGCGTAATCAGGGCAGCGCCTAAGAATGCGCCGAAAATTGTTGCAATAACGCCGGAGAATTTCGAGGCGATGGCCACGTCATCCAGGGAATGCCCCAAGGCGCCATAGTTTTCGCCAAGATAGAAGGCGTAGGCCAGGGAACCCCAAACCGCATCGGTAAACCGGTACATCAGCGCCAAGCCGAGGACCAGAATAATGCCCCAGCGCAAGCGGACGAGCAGGTCCATCAAGGGGTCGAAAATCGCCCGAAACAGGACGCCCTGAAAGGCGACTGTCTTGTTCGGTTCGGCGGCACCGATACGGATTGAAGATGGCGTACCGTTTTTCAAGAAAACCAGCCAAGCCGAGGTGAGCGTTGGCACAAGCACAGTCAAAGATACGATCAACCAGCCTTGATTGCGGACAAAGACACGCGCGCTAGAGCCCTCAGGATTGCTGACAAAGGAAATCAAGAAGTTTCCGATCAACGCGAAGGCCACAAGCCAGCTCATCGCGACGACCCAAACGCCGAGGTTTACGGCATTTTGCGGCAAGCTTGGCTGGAAACTAATATGGTCATAGCTGCCATCGTCCGCAGTCTCGGTGGCTTTCGGCTCAGGTGCGAGAAGGCTGCCAATCACGCATAGCGCCATAAACACAGCGATCATCAGATAAACGTTCACCCATCCGATCCGCGCCGCCAGAATGAGGGCGAGAAACCCGCTGACAAAGCCGCCTGCCTTATAGCCAAACTGATACAGGGCCGACATCAAGTCTTTGTCTTCTTCAGATTCCGCGACTTCGATCCGCCATGCATCCAAGATTAAGTCATGGGTCGGCGAGAGCAGGGTGATGACGAATGCAATCACCGTCACCAAGCCAATGTTCTGTGCCGGATTGGAAAAGGCGAGAACCATCAAGGCGATCGATATCGCGGCCTGGAGGAAGAGTAGCCAAGACCGGCGGCCGCCAATCTTCAAGAAGGGCAATTGTTTTGCGCGTTGGAAGCCAGGCGCCCAAAGGTATTTGAACGCATACCCCATTGTCCCGAGACCGATCGCGCCGATCACAGCGGGGCCAACGCCTTCTTCGGTCAGCCATGCGGTCAGAACACCAAGCACCGCGCCATAAGGAAGACTGGCGGCGAAAGACAGAATGACCATGGCGGCCATTTTTCGATCATTTAGCGATTTGAACGCGCGAAGCAACCGGGACTCGGTTGGCTGAGTTGCTGTCGCCGTCTCGCTCACGCCGCGCCCGCCTGAGATTTGAGGCCCACCCACTTATAGGCGAGCTGGCGCAGCGCTTCGGCTTCGAGCGGTTTTGAGGCGACGCCATCGGCGCCAGCACTTCGGGCGCGGCGTTCAATCTCAGGATTAATTTCTGCCGAGACAGCGATCACCGGCGTGTTTATTCCGGCCATGCGCAGGCGGCGGGTCGCTTCAAATCCATCCATGATGGGCATCCTCAAATCCATCAAAATCAAGTCTGGACTGATTTGCTCGACGACGTCGAGGGCCTCTCGCCCAGTCGTTGCAACCGTGACGGTGAATCCTGACGATTCCAAGGCGCGTTGCGCAATCAAAGTGTTAATTGGGTTGTCATCGGCGATGAGGATGCGCCCCTCGCCGGATGGAGTGGCCTCCTCCTGATGCGCATGCTCACCAGAGAGCGCGAGCCCGGCGCGGTTGACCACGGAAGCGGCCCGCAGCGGACGGACGAGCCAACCGAGCGCACCCATTTTTCGGAACCGCGGCATCTCGTTCCGATCTTCCTGTCGCAGCACGACCAGAACCGGAGCCGATTTACAGAGAATTTGGAGCGTCGCCGTCGGCAGGTCGGCGCTTGCCAAGATGAGCCTGGCATCGACCAAGAGTGCTGCTTCGGGCGGCATGATGTTGATCACCGTGGCGCCAGCGCGCGTCAAAGCCTCGGCAACCGCGAGCGTGCTTGCGGTGGGCAGTCCGACCAGAACGATTCGACCTTCAATCGGGTCATTGGCCGCATAGTCCAGGCTGTTCGTTTCCTGCTCGAACGGGATTTGGACGCGGAACCGGGTTCCGACCCCGAGCGCACTGGTGACGGAAATGTCACCGCCGAGCGCATCGCAGATACGTTTCACGATCGCGAGACCGAGGCCAACACCGCCATCTTTCTGTGCATCTTCATGGCTGACTTGCTGGAAGGCTTTGAACAAGTCGGCTTGTCCGCTCTCGGTGATGCCGGGGCCGGTATCGTAAATGTCGAGTATGAGGTGGCCCTGATCATAGGTCAGATCGATCAGGACGCCGCCTGTCTCGGTGAATTTGATAGCATTGCCGACCAAATTGAACAGAATTTGACGGGTCTTTCCGGCATCGCCGCGCAGCGTGAGCGCGTGATCAATCCGGCACCGTAGCGCAATATCCAGGCCGTGCGCATGCGCCTTCGGAGAGAGCAATTCCACCACCTCGCGCGCCAAAGCGCTTGGCCGGAAGGTCTCGTCTGAGAGCGCAATCGAACCGGAATCCAAGCGCGCGAAATCCAACACATTGTTGAGCAAATCGAGCAAACGCTCGCCCGAATTCTGGATCGCGTCCGCATATTCGCGCTGTGCTGGCGACAATTCCGTTTCCATCAGTAAGGAAACGGTTCCAAGAATACCATTCAGCGGCGTTCGGATCTCGTGGCTCGCAGTTGCCAGGAAAGACTGTTCTGGGCTCAGTTTGGCGGATTCATCACTCATCCGGCCACCATGACACAAGCCACTGAGGATTTGCTTAATATCAGGGCTTAATGTGCAAGCGTGTTTGCAGCAGGTGCCTGTGCCTCAATTGTGGGGCGGCGCCGGTATGACAGCGCTTCAGCGACATGGATGCGTTTGACGCCGGTCGACCTGTCGAGATCCGCAATCGTTCGGGCTACCTTTAGGGTGCGGTGATAGGCGCGGGCGGACAAAGACAGTTTCACGGCTGCCTCAGCAATGAGGGCTTGGCCAGCAGCGTCCGGGGCGGCGCAGCGGTCCAAAGTTTTGCCATCGGCATCAACATTAAGCGGCCGGGCATGTTCCTGTGAATTGCACGTGTCATAGCGTTCTGCTTGCGCCTCCCGCGCCGCCGCCACGCGTTTGGCGACATCGGCGCTGCCTTCGCTGCTTTGCGGCAAGGTTAAGTCAATCGCGGTCACAGGCGGGGTGTCGAAGAAAAGATCAATGCGATCGAGGAACGGGCCGGACAGCCGCGCTTGATATTGTTCGACGCAGCGTGGTCCTTTGCGGCAAGTGGTGTCGCCTTGTCCGCCGCCGCATCGGCACGGGTTCATGGCCGCGATTAGTTGAAATCTCGCAGGGTATTTGACGTGCCGGTTGGCCCGCGAAATCGTCACTGTTCCATCTTCCAGCGGTTGGCGCAGGCTATCCAGAACTTGCGCCGAGAATTCCGGCAATTCGTCCAGAAACAGAACGCCGTGATGCGCGAGTGATACTTCGCCCGGGCGCGCGCGCACTCCGCCACCGACGAGGGCTGCCATTGAGGCTGAATGGTGCGGGGCGCGAAACGGGCGTTTGCGCGACAGCTGTCCTCGTTCCAGCAGACCCGAGACAGACTGGATTTGCGACACTTCCAACAGTTCGCGGGCTGATAATGGTGGCAGAAGCCCAGACAGGCGCTTGGCCAGCATGGACTTTCCAGATCCAGGCGGGCCGCAAAAGAGCAAATTATGTCCGCCGGCTGCAGCGATTTCCAAGACGCGTTTGGCGCCATCTTGGCCGCGCACATCGCTGAGATCAGGGCCGGATGCGGAGGCCGGAATCTCACCTGGAGGCGGGCAGGTCAGGGGTGTTCGTCCGGTAAAATGGTTGATCAGGCTGATCAGGTTGGGCGCTGCCAGGTTGCCATCGCCGGCCCAGGCGGCCTCTGACCCGCAAACTTCCGGACAGATCAACCGCAAATTCAAATCCAGGGCTTTGATGGCGGCTGGCAGTATGCCCAAAGTTGGACCGAGCTGGCCGTCGAGTGAAAGTTCACCAAGCGCAGCATGTCCGTCGAGCATATCGGCCGGGAACAGGCCCATCACGGCCATCACCCCGAGCGAAATCGCGAGATCGTAATGGCTGCCTTCTTTGGGGAGGTCGGCGGGGGCGAGATTGACGGTGATACGTTTCGGCGGCAGGGCCAGGCCAATCGCGCTGAAGGCTGCGCGAACGCGTTCTCGGCTTTCTGCGACCGCTTTGTCCGGTAGCCCGACAATCGTGAAGGCAGGCTGATTGCCCCCTGCCATATGAACTTGAACATCGACGGGCTTTGCTTCGATGCCCTCAAAAGAAAAAGTCGTAATGCGCGCAATCATCTGCTCAATCCTTTCTGAATACTCTCGTATCAGAAAGAATAGAACAAATAAAGAACGTTTTTGCTGGCGCTAGTCTAGGCGAATAACTGGCTCGTCGTCAGACGGCTCGGTCTCCAGAACATCAGACAGAGCAGCATCTTCCGACTGCACAATATCTGTTTCGATTTCAGGGAGTTCTGAAAGCCCGCTCGATGCCGAAACATCAGTTGCGAGATTAAACCCGTCTGTGCTCGCTGGCGCGTCGCCAGGTAGAGCGAGGTTGAATTCGCCAGCGTTTGTGGCTGCAGAATTGTCGACCTCTGTGGGCAATCCAAGATTGAAGCTGCCGCCAACATCCGCTGTTTCAGAGCTTGTTTCGGCTGGCGGTGTGTCTTCGGCAGTGGCGTCGGCGTCTTGAGAACAGGCTGCGCCTGAAATCCCAAGCGCGATCAAAGAGGCGATGGAAAGAGCTTTCATGTTCATGGCTCCTATAGTGGCCGGGAGGCTATTTGTTGGCAAGCTTATCCTGCACAACTTGCCAGAACATTGCCGCTGGATCGCGCCCTGTAAAGTCACGAACCTGTTGGACGCCCGTGGGCGAAGTATTGTTCACTTCCGTGAGGCGTCCGCCAATTACATCAATGCCAACCAGGACTTGCCCGCGCGCCTTTAGATCCGGGCCAATCGCATCACAAATCGCTTGGTCCGCAGCGCTCAATTCGCTGGGTTCTGCCGTGCCGCCAACCGCCAGGTTAGAGCGCGCATGGCCCTTCAATGGCACGCGATTGAAGCCGCCAACAGCTTCGCCATCGATCAAAATGATTCGCTTGTCGCCTTCTGAAACCGCCGGGAGGAAAGCTTGCACGATCAGGGGCTCTCGAGTGCGTCCTAAAAACAATTCGACGAGTGCGCCAAAATTGCTGTCATCAGGTTTGACGCGGAACACATCACCACCGCCAAATCCATAAAGCGGCTTGATGATCACATCTTTATGATCGGCGCGAAACGCAGCGATTTCGTCCGTGTCACGCGAGATAAGGGTCGGCGGCATAAATTCTGGGACGAGCAGCGGGTAGAGTTTTTCAGGGCCAGAGCGAACATGCGCTGGATCATTCATGACCAATGTGTCTGGCGCCAAC
>Ga0256829_1000135_pt1 | contig 95291 bp, 97 predicted proteins | sample 131447metaG_FD_185979 | JGI IMG/M metagenome (GOLD analysis project Ga0256829, IMG submission 185979) | Hydrothermal vent microbial communities from Lau Basin, Pacific Ocean - 131-447 | ecosystem: Environmental > Aquatic > Marine > Hydrothermal vents | place: Pacific Ocean: Lau Basin | collected... | reverse complement strand
CCGTCTGATCCGCCCTGTTCCAGCTGCTTGTGCGACCAAAGACGCCGGTTGGGGCGAAAAATGCTTGTCCAGCAGGCAAAATCAGGCGATCTTGACGTCAGAAGGCAGGCCACTTGGGGAATGTCGGTCACAGGAAAGTTCCCGCAACTGAGCTATAGGCCGCAAATTCCCCGGCAGGCCGGCGCACGGGCCGGTTTCCAGGCCGATTGCGCAACCGGGCGTGATAACAAAACAATGATGCGGACAGGCGGCAAATCCGCCCGGAAGGAGTGACTAGAATGCGTTGGAGCAAATCCCTTGCCGTTGCGGGAGGTTTTGCCGCCCTTTCCGCGGCCGCCGCGGCCCAGGAGCCGCTGAAACCCGTGAAACTGCTGCAGACCTCATCGGACTCTCTGCTGCTGGAGCGGCAGTTCTTTGGCCAGGTTGCCGCCAAACAGACGGTTGATCTGGCCTTCCAGGTCGGCGGGCAGATCCTGAAATTCCCGGTGACCGAAGGCGGCGCCGTTACCCAGGGCGGCTTGATTGCCGAACTGGACCTGGAACCGTTCGAGTTGCAGCTGGAACAGGCGCAGCTGCGCAAGGAACAGGCCGACCGCACGGTGGTGCGGCTGGAAAAGCTGAGCGGCACCGTAAGCCAGGTGTCGATCGACGACGCCGAGACCGAGGCGGGCCTGGCCCGCGTCGCCCTGCGGGACGCCGAATATGCGCTTGGCCATGCGACCCTGAATGCCCCCTTTGATGCGCTGGTCTCCAGCCGCGAGGTCGAGCAATTCACCACCATCTCCGCCGGCACCCCGGTTGTGCGGCTGCACGACATGTCCGAACTGCACATCAAGGTCGACGTCCCCGAGGTTCTGTTTCAGCAGGCCGATCAAAGCGATGTGCTGACGATTGTTGCGAATTTCCCCGGCCAGGACCAGGAAACGGACTATCCACTGGAGATCCTGGAATTTGACGCCGAGGCCAGCAGCGTCGGCCAGACCTACCGGGTGACCTTCCGCTTGACCCCGCCCGAAGACCGCCAGATCCTGCCCGGCGCCTCGGCCACAGTGAATGTGCGCGTGGACACCGGCGATGCGGCGATCCGGGTGCCCGGCACCGCACTGGTCGCCGCCGCCGATGGCAGCACCGGGGTAATGGTCTTTGCCCCCGCGGGCGCAGAAGACGGCACCGTCACCTGGACCCCGGTAAAGGTCGAGGCAAGCCAGAACGGCGACTTCCGCATCGCGGACGGCCTCAAAGGAGGCGAAGAGATCGTGCTGACCGGCGGCTCCGCGCTGAAAGACGGCCAGCAGGTCAGCCGCTTCACCGGCTTCGGCAACTGAGGGCGAACGCATGGACATCGCACGCGGGTCGATCAACCGGCCGCTTTACACCTGGCTCATCATGCTTGCCGCCTTGCTCGGCGGGATCTGGGGCTTTTTGAACCTGGGCCGTCTGGAAGACCCGGCCTTTACCATCAAATCCGCAGTCATCGCGACCCAGTATCCCGGAGCCAGCAGCGCCCAGGTGGCGCTGGAAGTCTCGGAACCGCTGGAATCCGCAATCCAGAAAATGGGCGAGGTGAAGCTGATCACCTCGGTGAACCGGCCCGGTTCTTCGCTGATCGAAGTGGAGATGCAGGACACTTACGACGGCACCGAGCTGCCCGCAATCTGGACCAAACTGCGCGCTGAGGTCCGCGATGCGGCCCGCGCCCTGCCCGATGGCGTCAGCCAGCCATACGTCAATGACGGCTTTGGCGATGTGTTCGGCCTGTTCTACGCGGTAACAGCCGACGGCTACACCGACGCCGAGAAACACGAGCTGGCAACCTTCCTGAGGCGCGAGCTGCTGACCGTGGACGGGGTCGCCGATGTCGAAATCGCCGGCCTGCCGCAAGAAGCGGTGTTTGTCGAGCCGAAGATGGCGGTTGCGGTCAATCAGAACATCCCGATTGACGCCATCAGCAGCGCTTTGGCCAATGCCAACTCGGTCCGCCCGGCCGGCAGTCTTGAGGCCGGTCCCTCGGACACCCGGCTCAGCGCCCCGGAAGGCTCGGACTCGGTCACTGAAATTGCGGGTCTCACCATCGGCTCGCAGGGTGAAGTGGTCAATGTGATCGACATGGCCGACGTCCACCGCGGCCGCATCAGCGACCCGGACCTGCTGATCCGCTTTGACGGGGTTGAGGCCTTTACCCTGGGCATTGCCGGCCTAGCCACCGAAAACATCGTCGAAGTGGGCCAGAACGTCGACGCCAAACTGGCCGCACTCGACAGCCGGATCCCCTATGGCGTGGACCTGAAACCGATCTACCAGCAGCATGTGGTGGTCGAGCAGGCCTCCAACGACTTCCTTGTCAACCTGGCGATGTCGGTCAGCATTGTTGTGGTGGTTCTGGCCCTGTTCATGGGCTGGCGCGCCGCCGTGGTGGTGGGCTCCACCTTGCTGCTGACGGTTGTCGGCACGCTGTTCTTCATGAACATGTTCTCGATCGAGATGGAGCGGATCTCGCTGGGCGCGCTGATCATCGCCATGGGGATGCTGGTGGACAATGCCATTGTGGTCGCCGAGGGGATGCAGATTTCCATGCTGCGCGGCAAGACCTCGCGCGAGGCCGCGCATGACGCTGCCTCAAAAACCCAGATCCCGCTGCTGGGCGCCACGGTGATCGGCATCATGGCCTTTGCCGGCATCGGTCTCAGCCCGGATTCTGCGGGCGAATTCCTGTTCTCGCTGTTTGCGGTGATCGCAATCTCGCTGCTGCTCAGCTGGCTGCTGGCGCTGACCGCAACACCGCTGCTGGGCCACTATTTTTTCAAACAAGGCACAGAAGACAGCAAAGACGCCTACAGCGGCCTCCTGTTCCGCACCTATGGCAAGCTCCTGGCATCGGCGCTGAAGCTGCGCTGGCTGGTGGCCGCCGGGCTGGCGGGCATTACCGTGGTCTGCTTCATCGGCTTCGGCCAGGTGAAACAGCAGTTCTTCCCGGACTCCAACACGCCGCTGTTCTTTGTCCACTATAAGCTGCCGCAGGGCACCTCGATCCAGGCAACGTCCAAGCATCTGAAGGTGTTCGAGGACTGGCTCGCCGAACGCGAAGACGTGGTCTCGGTTGCCTCCTTCGCCGGCCAGGGCGCCACCCGCTTCATGCTCACCTACTCGGCAGAGAAGCCGAACCCCAGCTACGGGCATCTGATCGTCCGCACCGAAACCCTTGACGCCATCCCGCCGCTGCAGGCGGACCTCGAGGCCTTCGGCCAGGCGCAGTTCCCCGAGGGCGAGTTCCGCACCAAGCGGCTGGTCTTCGGCCCCGGCGGCGGCGACCCGATCCAGGTGCGGTTCTCCGGCCCCGACCCGCGCGTCCTGCGTGATCTGGGAGAGGAGGCAAAGCGGCGGCTTGAGGCGGCCTCCGCCAATATCCTGATCCCGCGCCACAACTGGCGCGAACAGGAGCCTGTGCTGAAACCCGTCTATGCCACCGACCGGGCGCAAACCGCCGGCGTCACCCGCGAAAACATCGCCGATGCGCTGCAGTTTTCCACTGACGGGCTGCAGATGGGGGTGTTCCGCGAACGCGACCGGCTGATCCCCATCGTCGTCCGCCGCGCACCGCAGGAGCCTTACAACATCTATGATCAGGTGGTCTTCTCCTCGTCGGCCGGCAAGTTTGTACCGCTGGAGCAGATGATCGACGGCGTTGATGTGGTGGTTGAAAACACCCTGGTGCACCGCCGTGACCGGCTGCCGACCCTGACCGTCGGCGCCGATATCCCGCCGGACCTGACTGCCGCCACCGTCTTTGCCGAGGTCCGGGAGACCATCGAAGCGATGGACATTCCGCCGGGCTACCTGATGGAATGGGGCGGCGAGCATGAAAGCTCGGGCGATGCGAATGAGTCTTTGGGCAAGCAGCTGCCGGTGACGCTGCTGATCATGGTGCTGATTTCGGTGCTGCTGTTCAATGCGATCCGCCAACCTGTGATCATCTGGCTGTTGGTGCCGATGTCGGTCAACGGCGTGGTGATCGGGCTTCTGGGCACCGGCTTCCCTTTTACTTTCACCGCGCTTCTGGGCCTGCTCAGCCTGTCGGGGATGCTGATCAAGAACGGCATTGTTCTGGTCGAGGAAATCGACCTGGTGCGCGAAACCGGCCTGCCCCTGCGCGAAGCAATCGTCGAGGCATCGGTGTCGCGTCTGCGCCCGGTGATGCTGGCGGCAGTGACAACGATCCTTGGCATGGCGCCCTTGCTGACCGACGCCTTCTTTGTGTCGATGGCGATCACCATCATGGGCGGCCTGGCCTTTGCCACCGTGCTGACACTGGTGGCCGCGCCGGTCTTCTATCTGATCTTCTTCCGGCGGGTGGAGAAACAGGAAATGGCGGGGGTTTGACCCTCCGCCATCTGCAATCCAGGGCGCTTTTCAGGACCACAACCTGATCCTGCAGGGCCGCTTGCCACAAGCGGCCCGCCCTACCCCGCCAGATCCTCCAGCGCGCCGGGGATCAGCTCTTCCCAGAATTCCGCCATCTCACCGGCCAGCAGCGCCGCAGCCCAGCCCCGGTTGCGGAATTCCTCACGGTCGATCTCTGCTTAGTACCAAACCGCACGCTTTGGAATTTATCCGGTGGGATCATCGGAAACTGCTCAGCAATGAACCAATTAACGCTTGTGCTGTGCACCTTCGACCTGGCGACGAAATCAAGCGCTAGAGAATTAAGGTTTGCCGCGATCAGGTCGGCACATTCCCGATAAGCATCAACCTCTTCAGGCAGCAAAAGCGGTGCCTTATTGCCAAACCCTGCCTTGGGAACGATCGCCGCTATCATCGTCCGCGCGTCGGTGGCCCTGGCGATGTCCCGAAATGCGATCGTCCATTCGATGCCCAGAGGGAGATCGACCTCACTCTCCGGCACCCAATATTGAGGGGTCGGCACGAAGTCAGGATCGGCTTTCTGCTCTTCCGATACCGCGCCACTCAGCGCCGCGTTGTGCAAGTTGGCCTCGTTGACCTCAACCGATGCCGCGCGGTGATCGAACTGGTGGATCATCCGCCCGACATAGAGAGGCAGCCAATTTCCCGATGTACTGCCGAACGTGTTGCCGCCCAGGGGATAAGCCGTGTAGGCTTTTTCGAACTCACCTTCTTCATTCTTAATGATGCCGGGGCTTGGCACGACGATTAGATCGCCAAGTTTGGCGTCGTGGTATAAACCGTTGAGCCAGCCTAGATTCAATTCACGCTTTCGGCCCCAGCGCGAAGAACTAAAATCTTTATTCCGTACTTCTCGAAGCTGCGCTTCAAGGTCTTCGCCGTCGGCGTTCACGAGGGATTGCATCTCTTCCGAGCGTGCAATCGCTTGCAACATTTCATCGGACTTATCGTACCCAGTTCGACCGGGTAGAGGGATATGAGGATTATCTAGAAAGACTAGCGAGTGGTCCTTCATCGCCGTGAAGTGGCGATAGCCTTGTCCCGGAAAAAGGCGGTAAGCAACGTCTTCGTCGTCAAATACCCGTGTCTTAATGTCAATAACAATGCTCAAGCGACTTCCCCGAAACTTCAATGCTTTTTTCGGCACACTATCCGCGAAGTTTGATCTAGTCCACACGGATAACGCTTCTGACGCACCGCTAGGACACGCATAAAAAACGAGAAACTAGGCGACGACACCGCGCCAAAAGTAGCAGTAGGGTGTTAGTAGGTTTTGCGACTTGCCAAATTTCACAATGAAATCAAAGGCAAGTGGCGGAGAGACAGTCCGCCTTTTCATCTTCCTATTCTGTCTAAGAGATACCGATAAGTATCTGATCTTGGTTGTACTCCTGCACCTCCCTCATCCAATTTGTTCCGATGTATTCCGTTTACATCCCACAGAATTTGTGGGAAATAGTGTGGGATGATAAATTGGACCGACCACGATATGGCGCAAGCAGTTACAGCTAGAAAACGTCACCCTGAAAAAGCGCTGTCTGCGGTGTTTGTTCGGCAGGTGACGGAGCCTGGTAAATATTCAGACGGCAACGGCTTGTTTCTTCTAGTGCAGCCAAATGGCTCTAAGCAGTGGGTCCAGCGTATCACTATTCGCGGCAAACGTAGTGATATTGGATTGGGTGGTGCAGCTTACGTGTCATTAGCCGAGGCGCGGGATATGGCGCTGGAAAACAAGAAACTCGCAAGGGCCGGTGGTGATCCGCTGAGAGCCAAGCGCGAGGCGCAAGCGGTGCTGACCTTCGCAGAGGCGGCGCAAAAGGTTTACGAAATGCACAAGCCGACTTGGCGCAACAAAAAGCACGCGGCGCAGTTTATCAGTACGCTCGAAACCTATGCTTTCCCCAAGATAGGTGCGCGCAAGGTAGCGGATGTGACAACGGCGGATGTGTTGGGCGTGTTGCAACCGATATGGCTGGACAAACCCGAAACTGCGCGGCGTGTAAGGCAGCGTATAGGCACCATTATGAAATGGGCCGTTGCTCAGGGCTGGCGACAGGATAACCCGGCTGAGAATATCGGGCAGGCATTGCCAAAGCACAGTATCGAAAAGACGCATCGTAAGGCTCTGCCCTATTCGGACGTGGCAGACTGCATTGCGGCGTTGCAGGCATCGAACGCATGGCCCGCAACAAAGCTGGCGCTGGAATTTCTCATTCTTACGGCAGCACGTTCTGGCGAGGTGCGCGGGGCGACATGGAATGAAATCGAATTTGAGGGCGGCGACACTGCTACAACCGCTACATCTGCTACATGGGTGATACCGGCAGAGCGCATGAAAATGAAAAAGCCGCATAAAGTACCGCTTTCAGGTCATGCGCTGGAAATCCTGCGCAAGGCCGAGGCCCTTCGCGGCGCATCGGGACTGCTCTTTCCGTCCATGCGAGACAAGCCGTTGTCTGACATGACGCTATCGAAGTTGGTCAAAGAACAAGGCTATGACGTGCACGTGCATGGTTTCCGCACCTCGTTTCGCACATGGGCGCAGGAGCAAACTAATTTCCCGCGCGAGGTGGCCGAGGCCGCGCTCGCGCATGTGGTCAAGAACAAGGCCGAGGCGGCGTATGCACGCTCTGACATGATTGAGAAACGGCGCAAGATGATGGAAAGTTGGGCGGGATATCTGGCGGTACAAGAACGCGCGAATATCAGCGTACTCAGGTGACAGTTTGAACCGATAATCATACACCAGAGCACAAAATGATGTGGTTGGAGCCCTTAAAGCAACAAAATCTGCATGGTGAAAATCTACTTGGGTCAACTCAGAAATGCAGCCGAAAACACGATAAAGCGCTTGAGCCCACGGGGAAAACTTGTAGCCTGATTCTGTCTTTAGTGGACTTGTGCTAGCTGAAGACGTCCCGCAGGACTGCGACAACAGCACTGCGGGACGGTATTGGGAAAAACCTTGGTAGGAGATTTCCTAAGACCTTTTGAGCACATCGAATCGCTGGCTGGCAAGTCAAAAAGGGCCTCTTGGTCACCTTGCCCCAGCAGCCAAGAGGTAAAAAATGACTAAATCGATATTTCGACGCCCGGATGTGGAGCGAATCACCGGGCTTTCCCGATCCAGCATCTACGCGAAGCTTGATCCGTCGAGTGCATACTACGACCAGTCTTTCCCCAAACCGATCAAACTTGGCAAGCGCGCTGTCGGCTGGCGTGAAGCCGACATAGCCGCATGGCTCGAAAGCCGCACGCAAGACGTGGCATGATCGATGAGCGTCAAAAAGGTTGCGCCGTGCAGCGGGCATGCTGGCACGGCGCGGGATACTTCGTTTGCGACTGCGACGAACTCTCGAAACATATCACCCAAGCAGGCAAAACGCCATAGCGGCAGCACGCCTTATCGCATCACATCCAACGCCGGTGAGGCATTTCGCATACTGGTTTCAGGGCGCGAGCGATGGGCGCTGGAGCAACTGCGCAAAGCAGGTAATAAGGGCTGCACCCTTATCGACAACCCCGCGCCGCGCTGGGCCGCATACGTCCATGACCTGCGCGCTATGGGCGTTGAAATCGAAACCGTCACCGAACCGCATGAAGGCGACTTTCCGGGGCATCACGCACGATATGTGCTGCGCTCTGGCGTGTCACTTGGCTGGGAAGGGGGTGCAGCATGAACCGGCTGCAAATCTCTTTTCTGATGCGCGCGCATGGGCTGACTGAAGCACAGGCGCAGGCGATGGCGGCTCTGATCTGGGGGGCGGGCTGATGAACGCGAAACAGATCACCCAAACCCTTCGCGGCAAGTGGTATCGGAGTTACGGCAGCGCGCCTTGCCCGGTATGTCAGATCGAAGGCCGCAAGAGACAGAACGCCTTGACTTTGGCCGATGGTGATGGCGGGCGGCTCTTATTGCACTGCAAGAAATCCGGCTGCGGTTTTACGGAAATCCTCGCGATGGCAGGGGTTTGCGGGGCTGACTATTCGCCGCCTGATCCTCTGGAAACGCACAAGCGCCAAGCCGACCAAAGGGCCGGAGCCGAGAAACGGGCCAAACAAGCGCACCGGCTCTGGCAGGATGCGCGCCCCGTGGGCGACACGCTGGCGGAAACCTATCTGAGGGGGCGGGGCATATCCTGCCCCCTTCCCGAAACCCTGCGCTTCATGCCCGACTGCTGGCACCCGACTGCAAAGCGGTTTCCTGCGATGCTGACGCGGGTGGACGGCGGTGAAGGCTTCGCGGTGCATCGCACCTACCTTGCCTCAGATGGCAGGGGAAAAGCTGATGTGAACCCTGATAGGCTGATGCTGGGCCGAGTGTCCGGCGGCGCTGTGCGGCTCACAGAGGCGCAGGGGCCACTTGTGGTGGCCGAGGGCATCGAGACAGCCCTAAGCCTGTCCTGCGGCCTTCTACGCACGCCTGCGACCATCTGGGCGGCGTTGTCCACATCAGGCATGCGTGGGCTGATCCTTCCGCCCGATCCACACCGACTGACCATTGCGTCCGATGGTGATGCAGCGGGCCGCTCTGCTGCAAATGCCCTGGCCGAACGCGCGGATGCGCTGGGTTGGCAGGTATCGCTATTGCCAGCACCCGATGGCCGCGACTGGAACGACATTCTGACGATGAAAGGGGAAGCCGCATGACCGCCCCCGAACCTATCCCGTTCAAGGCCGAAGGGCCGCAACCACTACTGCGCGAGATACCGGCGGGCCAGCCTTATCCGGTGTCAGCCCTTGGACCTCTGCAAAGTCCTGTAGAAGCAGTGCAGGGCATGGCGCTTGCGCCGATTGCCATACCCGCACAATCGGCGCTGGCGGTGGCGTCCTTGGCCGTACAGGGCTTTGCCAATGTCGAGACGCTCGGCGGGTCGCGCCCGCTGTCACTCTACTGCTTGACCATAGCAACCAGTGGCGAGCGTAAATCGAGCTGCGATGCGCCACTGATGGCCGCGCTTCGTGACTACGAAAAGGAACAGGGTCAGGCGCAGCGCGATGATATGCAAAGCTGGCAGAACGCGCATGCGCTCTGGAAAGCCCAGCGTGACCGCATCTTGCAGGACGCCAAGAGCGGCAAGGGCGAAAAGCGGGTTGCGGCGCAAGCCGATATGGACGACTTGGAGAAAGAACCGGCTGCGCCCCCCTATCCTGATCGCGTTGTGACGGAACCGACCTTTGAAGGACTGACCCGGCTCTATGCAACCGGACAGCCATCGCTTGGCATCTTTTCGGATGAAGGCGGACAATTCCTGGGCGGGCATGCCATGAACAGCGACAACCGGCAAAAGACGCTGACGGCTTTGAATGACCTTTGGCAGGGCAATCCGATCCGGCGCACGCGGGCAGGTGACGGTGCATATACGCTCTATGGGCGGCGGCTTGCGGTGCACCTGATGGCGCAGCCCGGTGTCGCGCGGGCGTTCATGTCTGATCCAATGGCCGCAGATAGCGGCTTTCTCCCCCGCTTTTTGATCTGCGAACCGCCAAGCCGCATAGGGACACGGCTGCATGCGCACATACGCCCCGATGAAGGCGCATTGGCGGCATTCTCACACAGGTTGCGGGAAATCTTGGAAACACCCCTGCCGATGGACGCAGAAACCCGTGAACTACAGCCGCGCGTTCTTGCGCTAGGCAGCGGTGCGCGAAAGCTTTTGATCCAGTTTGCAGATGCAATCGAGGTGGCACAGGCAAAGGGCGGCAATCTCGAACATGTCACAGGTACGGCATCCAAAGCAGCCGAACAGGCCGCGCGGATCTCCGGTGTTCTAACGCTCTGGCGTGATCTGCATGCGGCTGAGGTGGCTGCGCCAGATATGGCGAATGCTATTACGCTGGCGCAGTTCTATCTGTCAGAAGCTGCGCGGCTGGCTGATGCAGCAACCGTATCGGTTGAAATCGACCGGGCGGAACGGTTGCGCACATGGCTTCTGGAAAGCTGGACGGAGCCTGAAATCACCCCGCGCGATGTGCTGCAATATGGGCCAAGTGCTTTACGCGACAGTCCGAAGGCAACAGCGGCTTTGAAACTCTTGGAAAAGCACAGCTGGCTGGTGGTGCTCGAACCCGGCACGGTTGTTCGAGGCGCGGCGCGCAAGACAGCATGGCGGATCGTGCGGGGGGCCGGCGATGTGGTTTGATGCGCAAGCCGCGCTGCAAGGCCTGGGTGGGGCAGAAACGCCCCGTTCCGAACTTGCCGCCCCTGCGAAACCTGCCCGTCCAAGTGTAGCGAATGTAGCGGATGTAGCAGGGGGTGCGGTTGAAAATTCCAATACCTCGCTCAGAGAAATAGAGCCGGAAACGACCTCTCCCTATGGCGCATCCGTAGGGAGAAGACTGCTAACCTATACCGGGCGCGTCGTGTCGCGAGCGACTTGGCGCAATTTATCAGACTGGGAAAGGCATGGGCCGCGCTCGGGGTCAGGAACGGACGTAAAACACATACCGGCCACTGAAGGGGAATCGAAGCAATGACCAAACCGAAACAAGACATCTCCAAAGCCAAACAACTCCGCAGATTTCCCAAGTTCGGTGTGAACGATGACGGTGATGTTGAAGTCACTCTTCACGGCGATGATGAACTGAAGGCCCTCTATGGCATCAAAACCCGAGAAGCTGGCAAGGGGTTGTTGCTGACAGCCATAGACAGCTTGGGCAACAAGGGGGAGCTATACCGGGACATGATGGCGGCGATGCCTGCTGAAATGGAGCCGCAGGATGCGGTCGAGGCGATGCTGGTTAATCAGATGGTTGCCACCAACGCAGCGCTAGCGGTGACGTCACAGCGCATGATGGACTCGGACACGCTGCAAAGGTTCGAAGTCTACGAGCGGGCCGCCACGCGTCTGGCGCGGACATTCATCAGCCAGACCGAAGCGTTGAAAAAATACCGGGCCAAGGCGCAGCAGGTTGTCCGGGTGGAGCGTGTGACAGTGGAAGATGGCGGGCAGGCCATTGTCGGCACCGTGAGCCATGGGGGTGGGGATGGCGAGAAAAAGTAACGCTAACCCCATCAGCCCGGTACAGCGCCTCAGAGACGCCCCCAGGTGCCGTGCCAAGGCCAAGCGCTCTGGAGAGCGCTGCAAGTGCCCAGCAGTGCGTGGCTGGGCCGTGTGTCGCGTTCATGGCGCTGGCGGTGGTCACAAGGCCGGGCCATCACACCCCCAGTGGAAGCACGGTGGCAGGTCGCGCGAATTGGACGATATGCGCAAGTCCGTGCGTGAGTTCATTGAAGAGCAGAAAGAGTTGGATGCGCTGATTGGGAATTAGCTTTATTTCGTACGGTTTTCATTGAATTCGCAACATTGTGCGGGTCTCTCACCACGAAAACGAAGTGCGCTTTGGGCGGCTGACAGAACTGACAAAACCGACAGAACCTCGCGGGCAAGCCGCGTCGGATGGGTTTTGTCGGTTATGTCGGTTTTGTCAGAGGGGGCTCTTTTGGATGGAAACCTTGCTCTTGACCCAGCCAATAATCTCGGAGGGCAAGGAACTTTCGGACTTTAGAAATGTTCTTATAATTCTCGGAAAATACACAAAAAGATTCGAAATGGTGGAACTCGGGATTAGGGAACATACACATATCCTAGTTAAGGTCCCAAAGCCGATCTAGGACCAGCAATATCCTTCCCTTTAAAGATCAAATGCTCTTGTGGCTCAACACGAGTGCTGCTCCTAGCTGAACCTCCTGAGGAAAATCCATCGTGGCCCAGATGGGTTCTAATCCGTATTGGCTCAGATCATCTATCTTCCCGCGAAAATAGTCACGTCCAAATACGTGAGCGCGACGCAGCAGCGAAGAATTGGCCTCTGCGAATGGCTCCATATTCAGAACATGGCCACCGCTGACGCGCCCGATTTCGGCCAGCGCTTTATCGCGTACGCGCTCCATCTGTTCGATTGATAGCACCGTAAATACCAAATCGAATTCGCCATCATCAAACGGCATGGCGGTCGCATCACCACGCACAAAGTTGATTCTGCGGAACGCCTCGGGATCAGTCGCGGGGATAAAAGGATATGCAGCGAGAGCGGAAGGAAACGTAGCAACGTTCTGTAAATCACGTGCAACACGATTTCCTGCGTCTGTCAACTCAAGCCCGGTGAAGGAAATATCGGGGAACTGATTTGCGAGGAGGATGAGGTTTATTCCATTACCGCACCCAACTTCAAGCACGCGACGCGGCTTGATTGATTTTATAGCCGCGTTGAGGATCAAGTTGCGCCATCTCGGCACGCCAGATCGGTCAGCCATTATACCTTTACCTCGCACAAGCCAAGGTTCGGGCTTGCGGCACCCTACATCTAGATCATACGCCGCATAACCACGCGACCAAGTGACCTCGTACTCGTCCTTGATCACGTCCTTGCTGCGAGTGCTAGATGAACTTTTTCTACCGAAAAGGCGCCTCACGACCCGCTTCGCAGTCTTGAACCAAATCTTGATGATCCGGCGGATACGACCTTCAGATTTTTGATCATTACAGACGAACGGGGAGAACGACGAAATTACTGTATCAGGAGAAAGAGCTAACGTTGTCTCGTCAATATCTCTAAATTTTATAGTCATGGTTTCCGCTATCGTAGTGGTGTTAGTTGAGCGGCTAGATATAAGCCAACGGTATGCAATAAGAAAAGCACTAAGTTCGGTGAAATTAGCATGGACATACAGACCGGAGTCAGAGAAATCATAGGGTGGGTTGATTAGCACGAAATGCCGCCCCATACGACCCGGGCCTCAAGAAAGCGCGCATTTCGTATTCGATGATCGGATGAATTCTCAATGAGCACAAGAACCATGCGTGCAGCGCTCCCCCAGCTCATTCATCAAGCCCGAAGAAGAGCGCGACGCAGCATTGTTAGATTGCATCTCAGCCTGACGAGAGCAAATCATGAACAACGTCTTGGTGCCGAGCGGCAATTGAGAGGACGCGAGCAGTATGATCAGCTTCAAAGCGCTGATGCGGTCATTGTTTCTTACGCAAAAAGCGGACGCACCTGGCTAAGAGTAATGATCTCGCGGCTCTATCAACAGGTATATGATCTGCCAAAAGATGCTGTGATCGGATTCGACAATTTCCATTACATAGACCGTCGCATTCCACGTCTGCTTTTCACACATGACGAGTTTATCCGGGATTATTCTGGCAATACATCGACGAAGCTCGATTTCTACGACAAGAAGGTCCTTTTGATGGTGCGGGACCCTCGCGATGTTGTGGTCTCAAGTTTTTTTCATTGGCGCTTTCGCACACAACCATGGAAGAAGCAGCTTAGCTTTTATCCACCTCACGGAAGCGATCTTTCGATGTTCGAGTTTGTGCAAGATGACAGAAGCGGGCTACGCAGGATCATTAACTTCATGAATAGCTGGGCAGAGGAATTGGTAAACACCCGCGCGCATGAAATTGTCAAATACGAGAACATGCGGGCCGACCCGGTCAATGAGTTAGCCCGGGTCGCTCGGTTCCTAGAAATTCCCGCCAGTGCAGCGCAGATAACAGAGGCGGTCGATTACGCCTCGTACGAAAACATGAAGAAGAAAGAGGCCGAGCAGAGTTTTCGAACTAGCGGTGCGCGTTTAAACCCGGGCGATAAGAGTATTCCAGATAGCTACAAGGTTCGGCGTGCCAAAGTCGGTGGATATCGAGACTACTTTGAAGATGCGCAGATAAAAGTCATCGATGAGATCGTTACTGAAAATCTTGATTCAGCCTACGGCTACAATCAATCGAAAACGGCAGATATCAAATCTGATTGAGTTATAGGAGTGCGCGGCTCCTCGACCGCTATTTCCACGTGCGTCAGAGCACCGACTTGAGCAATCCAAGAATTTTAATTCGAGAGAATGGCCGGAAGGTTAAGTCCTGCTCTTTGTGCTCCACCGTAGGCAATGCTATTGAAAGGGGGGGCGGGGTGAAAGTCTGACAGCTTTGTTTGAGGACCGGCGTGGATGGCAACATTCTCACAATGTCAGTTCAAAGCTTAAAAGTCCGATGCTCGGAAAAGCCCCTACCACTCAAATATAAGCGTGGGAAAAAGTGTGGGAAGACAATCTCTTAAAGTATGGTAACTTGTTGTTAAACAATATGAAAATAAAGATTTGTGGCGGAGAGACAGGGATTCGAACCCTGGGTGGAGTTGCCCCCACAACGGTTTTCGAGACCGCCCCGTTCGACCACTCCGGCACCTCTCCGCGGGGGTCTGGTGGGGCAAGCGTTTATTTGCCTTTCGCCGGAGGGGCAAGGGGGATTTGCATTGTTTCGCGGGATAATTTGCCTAGGTTGGGGTCAGGTCTGGCTGAAGCAATCTGGAAAGGATGAGGTGTCATGGGCGGAGTAGCCTTGCGGTCATGCGGGCGGGGCATCACGTGGGGGGCATTGGTGCTGCTTCTGGCCCTGCTGGTGGCACAGCCCCTGCGCGCGGCGGATCGGGCACGGCTTGAGGCGTTTCTGGAGGTGACGGGCTTTGGCGTGGCGCTGGATAGCATCGCGCTCTCGGCCTCTGGCGCGCCCGCGATGCTGGGCCTGTCGACCAGCGATTTCGGCCAGGGCTGGACAACGCTGGCCGAAGAGGTGTTTGACACCGACCGGATGCGTGAGATGGGGCTGAGTATTCTGGAGCAGGCGCTGGACGACGAGATGTTGGGCCATGCCGCGGAGTTCTATGCGTCGGACCTTGGGCAGCGTCTGGTTGCGGTCGAGAACGCGGCGCATCTGCATGAGGACGACGATGCCAAGCGGGCCGAGGGCGAGGCGCTGTTGGCCGCCATGTCGCCAGAGCGGGTCGAGGTGTTGCGGGCCATGAATGCGGCGGTGGACAGTGCCGGCTCTGGTGTGCGGGCGGTGCAGGAAATCCAGGTGCGGTTCCTGCTGGCGGCCTCTTATGCCGGGGTGCTGGAGAGCGAGATCGACGAGGGTATGCTGCGCGCGGTGATGGCTGAGGGCGAGGAGGAGTTGCGCGAGAGCCTGCAGGCTTCGGCGCTGGCCAGTGCCGCCTATACCTATCAGAGCCTGCCCATCGAGGATTTGCGCGCCTATGTGGCCGCGCTCGAGCATCCGACCATGGCGCGGGTCTATGAATTGATGAATGCCGTGCAATACGAGATCATGGCCAACCGGTTCGAGGTTCTGGCCGCCAGGATGCGGGGGCTGACCCCGGCACAGGAGTTGTGACGGTGCGGGCGGTTCTCTGGGCCTGTGCGGCGCTGCTCCTCGCGGCGCTGCCGCTGCGCGCGGGCGAGATCGACCGGCTGATGACCGCGCTGCACTTTGAAGAGACCGTCGAGATCATGCGCGCCGAGGGGCTGCGCTATGGCGGCGATGTGGGCGACGAGATGCTGAGCACGGTCGAGCGGGCCCGTTGGGATCGGGTGGTCGGACGGGTCTATGATGTCGAGCGGATGCTGGCACAGGTGCAGAGCCGGTTCACGCAGGCGATGGAGGGGGCCGACACGGGACCGCTGCTGGGCTTTTTCGAGGGGCAGGGGGCCGAAGTCGTGGCGCTCGAAATCGCGGGGCGTCGGGCGCTCCTGGACGATGGCACCGAGGCCGCGGCAGAGGCACGCTATGCAGAGCTTGCGGCAGAGGATGCGCCGATCGTGCGCCATGTCGCGGCCCTCATTGACGATAGCGATCTGATCGAGCGCAATGTCGCGGGGGCGCTCAATGCCAACCTCGGATTCTATCGCGGGCTGGCCGATGGTGGCGGTCTGGAGTTGAGCGAAGCCGAGATGCTGGCCGAGATCTGGGCGCAAGAGCCCGAGATGCGTGAAGAAACGCGCGACTGGATGCAGGCCTATCTGACCATGGCCTATCAACCGCTGGCACAAGAGGTGCTCGAGGCCTATATCGCGCTTTACCGAAGCCCCGAGGGCCAGCAGTTGAACCGCGCGCTGTTCGCGGCCTTTGATGCGATGTATGTCGACCTGTCGTATCAGCTGGGGCTGGCCACCGCCTTGACCATGGAAGGCGAGGATTTATGAGGGTTTTGGCGCGGTTTTGACGTGCTTGCCCTTGACTCGGGGGGCAGAGTTTGGCAAGAGCGCGCAACCCGGCGGGATGATCTTGCCGGGTTTGTCTTTGATATACACCCCTAAAAGGGGGCGCAGTTCGAGGTGGCCCAAGGGCCGAGAACGCCCGGAGCATCCGGGGACCACAGAGCGCGGAGAGAAAAGGAAGAGCCCATGTTTGCGGTCCTCAAGACCGGTGGCAAGCAATACAAGGTGTCGTCGGGTGACATTCTTCGTGTTGAGAAACTTGCAGCCGATGCCGGTGAAAAAGTTCAGTTCAACGATATCCTGATGCTGGGCGGCGATGCCCCCGTCATCGGTGCGCCCTTTGTGGCGGGTGCGGCCGTGCAGGCCGAGGTCGTTGATCAAATCAAGGCCGACAAGGTTATCAACTTTGTCAAACGTCGCCGTAAGCACGGCTCGCAGCGCACCCGTGGTCACCGTCAGAAGCTGACGTTGCTGCGCGTGACCGAGATCCTGGCCAGCGGTGCAGAATCAACAGGCGTCAAGGCGGCTGTCGGCTCCGGCTCGGTGGCCCCTGTGGTCGAGGCGAAACCCGCCAAGAAATCCAGCGCCAAGGCCGCAGCAGGTGGCGACGACCTCAAGCGGTTGTCGGGTGTTGGCCCCGCGCTTGAGAAAAAGCTTCATGAGGCAGGTGTGACCACCTTTGCCCAAGTGGCCGCATGGACCGAGGCCGATGTGGCCGCGATGGACGAAAAACTGTCGTTCAAGGGCCGGATCGAGCGTGAAGGCTGGATCGAACAGGCCAAAGAGCTGGCTAAAGGCTAAGGAGAGACCAAATGGCACATAAAAAAGCAGGCGGTTCATCCCGTAACGGGCGCGACTCTGACGGTCGTCGCCTTGGCGTCAAGAAATACGGTGGCGAATCCGTAATTTCCGGCAACATCCTCGTGCGTCAGCGCGGCAACAAGTTCTGGCCGGGTCTGAACGTGGGCGAGGGCAAGGATCACACGCTCTTTGCCGTGGCGGAAGGCGCCGTGAAGTTCCACAAGGGCCTCAAGGGCCGCACCTTTGTTTCGGTTCTGCCAGTGGCGGAGGCCGCTGAGTAAGCCGTCCTTAGGGTTTTGACACTAGAGGGGATCGGCGAGACCGCCGGTCCCTTTTCACTTTTGTGGGCTGGAGGAAGGGTTCGCGAGGGTGACATTACTGCACAATTGCGCGACGGAGCCGTTGTGCTTTGGCGGAGAGAGGCCATCTCTTGCCATGATCCTGGCGCTGATCGGAGGAGCAGGCGCATGAAGTACGAGACGATTGTGAACCAGCCGGTGATTTCGGCGGAGCGGTTCGATCTGCGGCCCTTGCGGGTGTCGGATGCAGGTCTGATCGGGATGAATGCCGGGGATGTGCGCGTTGCGCGCTTTACCCGCAGCATTCCGCACCCCCTGCCACCGGGCGCGACCGAGGCGTTGATTGCGCGGGCGCAGGCCGAGGGCCGGTCCGAGGATATCTGGGCCATTGACGGCACCAAGGCGGGTGGCTCCGAGGTGATGGGCCTCGTCAGCCTGGAGCGGGTGGATGACGGCCAATCCGAGATCGCCTATTGGGTGGCCCCGGCCTATTGGAATACGGGTGTCGCGTCGGCGGCGGTCGAGGCGCTGTTGTCGGCCAATCCGCATCGGGCACGGACGATCTTTGCCTCGGTGTTTCAGGACAATGCCGCTTCGGCGCGGGTCTTGACGAATTGCGGGTTTCAGTATCTTGGGGATGCCGAAGCGTTCAGCGTTGCACGTGGCGCCAAGGTCTTGACCTGGACCTATAGTAAAAAGATGATCTGAGGCTCGGACAGGGGCCTTTGCGATAAGGACGGCATATGAAATTTCTCGATCTCGCAAAGGTTTATATCCGCTCTGGCGGGGGTGGCGCGGGCTGCGTCAGCTTTCGCCGGGAAAAGTTCATCGAATTTGGTGGCCCGGATGGCGGGGATGGCGGCAATGGCGGTTCGGTCTGGGCTGAGGCGGTCGACGGGCTGAACACGCTGATTGATTTCCGCTACCAGCAGCATTTCTTTGCCAAGAGCGGCACGCCCGGCATGGGGCGTCAGCGCACCGGGGCAAGCGGTGAGGACATCGTGTTGCGCGTGCCGGTGGGCACGGAGATCCTCGATGAGGATATGGAAACCGTCATCGCCGACATGACCGAGATCGGGCAGCGCGTGCTCTTGGCTCAGGGTGGCAACGGCGGCTGGGGCAATCTTCATTTCAAGACCTCGACCAATCAGGCGCCACGTCGGGCCAACCCCGGGCAAGAAGGGGTGGAGCGCACGATCTGGTTGCGGCTCAAGCTGATCGCCGATGTGGGCCTCTTGGGGCTGCCCAATGCCGGCAAATCGACCTTTCTCGCCGCCACGTCGAATGCGCGGCCCAAGATCGCGGATTATCCGTTTACCACCCTGCATCCCAACTTGGGGGTCGTGGGCGTGGACAACGTCGAATTCGTGGTGGCGGATATTCCCGGCCTGATCGAAGGCGCGTCCGAGGGGCGTGGCCTTGGCGATCTGTTTCTTGGGCATGTGGAGCGCTGCGCAGTGCTGTTGCATCTGGTGGATGGCAGTTCGGGTGATATCGTGGGCGATTATCAGACCATCATCACCGAGCTTGAGGCCTATGGTGGCGGCCTGGCGGAGAAGCCGCGCGTGACCGTGCTCAACAAGATCGACACCTTGGATGACGAAGAACGGGATTTCCTGCGCGAAGAGCTGGAGGCTGCCTGCGGCACGCCCGTGATGCTCATGTCTGCCGTGTCGGGCGAGGGGGTGACAGAGGTGCTGCGCGCATTGCGCGAGCGCATCGACGCGGACCGCCTGCGCCACAAGGTGCGCGACGAGGATGAAGAAGACGCACCGTGGCAACCGTAACCGACGCGAAACGACTGGTAATCAAGATCGGCTCGGCCCTGCTGGTGGACCGGGTCACCGGCAGTTTGCGGGCCGAGTGGCTGGGCGCGTTGATCGAAGATGTCGTTTGGTTGCGGCAGAATGGCACCGACGTAATTCTTGTGTCTTCGGGGTCCATCGCCCTTGGGCGGCGGGTGCTGAACCTGCCGCAGAGCGTGCTCACGCTAGAACAATCGCAGGCGGCGGCGGCCGTGGGGCAAATTCGTCTCGCAGGGGCCTATGACGCGGCCCTGGCCGCGCATGGGCTGACGGCGGCGCAGGTGTTGGTGACGCTCGAGGACAGCACCGACCGGCGGCGCTATCTCAATTCCCGCGCCACGCTGGAGCAGCTTTTGCGTCTTGGGGCAGTGCCCATCGTCAACGAGAATGACACCGTCGCCACAGATGAAATCCGCTATGGCGACAATGACCGGCTGGCGGCGCAGGTGGCGGTGACGGCGGGGGCGGATCAGTTGATCCTGCTCAGCGATGTGGACGGGTTTTACTCTGCAAATCCGGCGCAAGACCCCACCGCGCGACGCTTTGACGTGGTTGCGGCCATCACGCCCGAGATCGAGGCGATGGCGGGCGATGCCGTTTCTGGCCTGAGCAAGGGCGGCATGAAAACCAAGCTGATGGCCGCCAAGACCGCCACGGCGGGGGGCTGTGTGATGGCGATCACGCAAGGCGACGTGTTGCACCCGGTGCGCGCGCTGGATCAGGGGGCCGCGGCGACGTGGTTTCTGGCTCAGGGTGATCCGCAGCAAAAGCGCAAGGCCTGGATCGCGGCGATGAAGCCCAAGGGGCGTGTCACGGTCGATGCGGGGGCGGCGCGTGCGCTGTCGGCGGGCAGCAGCCTGCTTGCGGCGGGGGTCACGGATGTGACGGGCCGCTTTGGCCGGGGTGATCCGGTCGAGGTGGCTGACGAGGCGGGCCGCGTGTTGGGGCAGGGGCTGACCCGCTATGACGCGGCGGATGCGGAGCGGATCAAGCGGCTGCGCTCGGATCAGATCGAGGCGGTGCTGGGCTATCCGGCGCGCGGACCTTTGATGCATCGCGACGATATGGCATTCTGACACGCGGGAGGGCAGCGGATGAAGGATCAGGCAGAGATTACGGCGCTGATGGCCGAAATTGGCGCGCGCGCCCGTGCGGCGGCGGCCGATCTGGCGGTTGCAGATGCCGCGACCAAGCGCGCGGCGCTGGAGGCGGCAGCCGATGCGGTCTGGGACGGCCGGGCCGAGATCATGGCGGCCAACGCGCGCGATCTGGACTATGGCCGCGACAAGGGGCTGTCCGAGGCGATGATGGACCGTCTGGCGCTCGACGAGGCGCGGATCAAGGGGATCGTGGACGGATTGCGCGCCGTGGCGGCGCAGGACGATCCGGTGGGCGAGGTTCTGGCGGAATGGGATCAGCCCACGGGCCTGCATATCCGCCGGGTTCGCACACCTTTGGGCGTGGTCGGCGTGATCTATGAAAGCCGTCCCAATGTGACGGCGGATGCCGGGGCGCTCTGCGTGAAGTCCGGCAATGCGGTGATCCTGCGCGGCGGGTCGGAGAGCTTTCATTCCTCGGGCGCGATTCACGCCTGTCTCGTGGCGGGGTTGCGCGCGGCAGGGCTACCGGAGGATGCGATTCAGCTTGTGCCCACACGGGACCGGGCAGCGGTGCAAGAGATGCTGACCATGACCGACACGATTGACGTGATCATCCCGCGTGGCGGCAAGGGCCTTGTGGGTCTTGTGCAGCGCGAGGCGCGGGTGCCCGTCTTTGCCCATCTTGAAGGCATCGTGCATATTTTCCTGGATGCGGCGGCGGACCCGGCCAAGGCGCTGCGCGTGGTGCTGAATGCCAAGACCCGGCGCACGGGGATTTGCGGAGCGGCGGAATGTCTGCTCATTCATCGCGATATTGTCGAGACCATTGGTCAGGGTGTGATCCGCGCGCTGATCGACGCCGGGGTCGAAGTGCGCGCCGACGCGGCCCTGCAGGGGATCGCGGGCACGGTTGCGGCCACCGAAGAGGATTGGGGGCGCGAATATCTCGACAGTATCATCGCCGTCAGGGTTGTGGACAGCCTGGATGACGCCATCGCGCATATTCGGCGCTATGGGTCCAACCACACCGATTGCATCGTGACCGAGGATGATGCGGCGGCGGCGCGGTTTTTTACCCGGCTCGACAGTGCCATCCTGATGCGCAACGCCTCGACCCAGTTCGCCGATGGCGGCGAATTCGGTATGGGGGCGGAAATCGGGATTGCCACCGGCAAGATGCACGCGCGCGGCCCTGTAGGGGCGGCGCAACTGACCAGTTTCAAATATCTGGTTGAGGCAGATGGCGCCGTGAGAGCGTGACGCAGAACTCTGTTTCGCTGAGCCTGCGTTGAATGGTCAGGCCCTGTGCCGCGAGACAGTGATGCAGGAGCAGGAAATGCACCTGTGCGGGGCTGACCTTTGGCCATGGCCCGCCCGCGTCGAGCGCTTGCCAGAGGTCAGGGTTCGGGGCAAGGCGCGGGGCGGTGGCCGTGACCTGCCACCCGCCGGAGGTTTCGCCAAGCACGATATGACCGCCCTGGGGCAGCGCCTGCTCGACGCAAAGCAGACCAAGCAGCAGAATCTGCGCCGTGGGGCGCGGCAAGTTGCCGGTGATCTGAAGTGCAAGGGCGATGCGCCCCCCCTCGTGCAAGATGCCAAGGATATCGCGCAACTCGTCGGTCCGCGTGGCCTGATCCGCCTCGGCGTGACCAAAAGCCAGCCGAAAAAATCGCACGCGGGCCAATGCCTGGCTTGCCGATGCCGTGACAAGTGCCATTTCCGGCCCTGTCGAAGCCCCGGCAAGGCCCATCAATTCGAGGCCATTGTCGATCGCGCCCAAGGGGCTGACGAGGTCATGGCAGATGCGAGAGGCTATCAAAGCGCCAATAGCATGGGTATGTTGGGGCATTGGACACTCCGGGGTGAGATGCGGCATGACGGATATGAATTCGATACTTGAGCCGGGAATGCTGGTGCGGCATCCGCAGAGGCCGGATTGGGGAACGGGGCAGGTGCAATCCAACATCGGCGGGCGTATCACCGTCAATTTTCGTGAAGAGGGTAAAGTGGTGATTGATGGCACTCGCGTCGAACTGATACCTCTTCTTGATCCCTGATCCGGGTTAGCAAAAGGTTAACAACCGTCGGGCAGTGCGACCAGCGGTATCGTTGCACTTGGCCGTGCTCTTGCCTAAAAGGCGGCGCAGACCCGAGAGGCAAGGCCGATGACCGCAAGCGCCCCCAAGTTCCGTGTGAAGCTGGCCGAAACGCCCGAGGAATTGCGCGCGGCGCAACGTCTGCGCTACGAGGTTTTCGTCGAGGAATTGGGCGGCGACGGGCCGTTGGTGGATCACGCCGCGCGGCTGGAATGTGATCGGTTCGATCCGTTCTTTGATCATCTGCTGTTGCTGGACGATGCGAATAATGGCGCAGTGGTCGGGGTTTACCGCCTGCTTCGCGATGATCAGGCGGCGCGCGCGGGGCAATTCTATTCCGAGGATGAATATGACCTGAGCGCGCTCAAGGCCAGTGGGCGGCGGTTGATGGAGTTGGGGCGTTCTTGCCTCGCGAAATCCTATCGCGGGGGGCCGGGCATGTATCATCTGTGGAACGGTCTGGGTCGTTATGTGACGGATCATGGTATCGAGATCCTGTTCGGCGTGGCTAGTTTTCATGGCACCGACATCGCGGAACTTGCCCCTTCTCTCAGTCTGTTGCATGAGCGGCATCTGGCGCCAGAGGGCTTGCGTGTGCGGGCGCGGGAGGGGCATTTTCAACGCATGGACCTGATCGCTGCCGGGGATCTGGATCGGCCCGCGGCGATGCGCCAGGTGCCTGCGCTGATCAAGGCCTATCTGCGATTGGGGGGATATGTTGGCGATGGGGCCTTTGTGGATCATCAGTTCAACACCACCGATGTCTGCCTGATTCTGGATACCGATCGGCTGAGTGAGAAACAAAAATCAACCTATCAGCAAGGTCTTATGTCTTGAAGTTCAGGTGGAACTCCGACGTGCCACCCGCTGATTTCACGCTGACACCGGGCGGTTGGTTGCGTGCGGGGATGCGCGGGCTGTGCATGGCGCTGGTGATTCTCTTGGGCGTGATCATCACGGTCGCATTGCGCCTGATCGAGCGGCCCCTGCATGGGCTGCACCGTCCCTGGACGCCCTATGTGACGCAATGGGTCTGCTGGGCAGTGTTTCGCATATTGGGCATGGGCCATGAGGTGCAGGGCACGCCGATGCGCGTGCCGGGGGCGGTGGTGGCCAATCATGCCTCGTGGCTGGATATCTTCGCACTCAATGCGCGCAAGCGCGTGTATTTCGTGTCAAAATCCGAGGTGGCGGGCTGGCCCGGCATCGGGTATCTGGCACGTCTGGTGGGCACGGTGTTCATCACCCGTGATCCGAAAGAGGCCAAGGCGCAGACCGATATTTTCGAATCGCGCCTGTTGGCGGGGCACAAGCTCTTGTTCTTTCCCGAAGGCAGCTCGACAGATGGCATGCGCGTTATTCCTTTTAAATCAACGCTCTTTCAGGCTTTCTTCAGCCAAAAACTGGAGCATGCGATGCACGTTCAGCCGGTTTCGGTGATCTACGAATCCCCCAAGGGGCAAGACTCCCGGTTCTATGGCTGGTGGGGCGATATGGATTTTGGCACGCATTTGCTGCGCGTCCTTGCGGTGCGGCGTCATGGCCGGGTGCGGGTGGTCTACCACGCCCCGGCGCGGGTGGATGCCTTTGCGGACCGCAAGACGCTGGCAGCCTGGGCCGAGGCGCAGGTGCGGTCCGGCATGCCCGCAGAGCGCCGGGGGCGATAGGGGCGGGGCTTAGCCCATGGCAGCGATAAAGCGACCAAGAGCTTGGGCCGGATCGTCTTCGCGCCAGATTTCGTCGCCAAAAGCCAGAAAATCCGTCACGGGTGCGAGTTGTTTGACAAGTGCCAGATCAAGAGCGCCCTCGGCGACAACTGGCAATTCGATCATTTGCGACCACCAGTCGAAGACCTCCGGATCGACCTGCTCTCCGGCGTCGAGGGGGCTTGCTCCGACCGGCCCGAAGCTGATGTAGTCCGCTCCCGCCTCACCGGCGGTCATGCCGTCATGGCGCGAGGTGCCGCAGAAACAGCCGACAATGGCGTCTTCGCCCAGTTCCTTGCGCGCGGCGCGGACCGAGCGACCGGCGTCTGGCAGGTGCACGCCGTCGAGGCCGTGCCGCTCGACGAGCATCAGATGACGCTCGATCACCAAGGCCACGTCGCGGGCGTGTGTCACTTCGCGACAGGCATCGGCGGCGCGTGCAATGCGATCCTCGTCACGGCTGGCGAGGCCAAGGCGCACGCAGGCGACAGGATGGGCGTCGAGCACGCGGGCCAGCGTGTCGGGAAAGAGGCTCAACTCGAATTCGGTCGGGGTGATAAGGTAAATCTGCGGCTGCTCGGTCTCGGCCATCGGGGCGCTCCTGCTGGATTTTTGCTCCTATAACGCGGAATTGCGGCGTTGACCATTGGGCTGGTCCGGCTTCTTGTCGGGGTGCTTGCGCCGACGGTCCGGGGACACGGGGGCGCAATTGCCCCTAGCAACCCCTCTGGTGGGTCTCTATCTTGAGGGCAACGGGAAAAGGGGCGGTTCTTGGCAGTAGCAGGCATGGCAGAGGGCGTGGTGCGCGGCATCGAGGGCTTGGGCGACCGCGTGAGCCAAGCGTTCTTGGAGCCGGTAATCCGCGTCGGGGTGACGGGCCTTGCACGGGCGGGCAAGACGGTGTTCATCACCTCGCTCATCGCCAATCTGATGAACCGGGGGCGGATGCCGGGGCTCTTGGCGCAGGGCGAAGGGCGGATTCTCGCGGCCTATTTGCAACCACAGCCTGATGTGACGCTGCCGCGCTTTGACTACGAGGCGCATCTGGCGGCCCTGACCGGCCCCACGCCGCATTGGCCCGAGAGCACGCGCACGGTTTCTGAATTGCGCCTGTCGTTGCGGGTTCGGCCCGCGGGGCTCTTGGCGGGGGTCGCAGGGCCGAGGGTGGTTCATCTCGATATCGTGGATTACCCGGGCGAATGGCTGCTTGATCTGGCGTTGCTGGACAAGAGCTATGATCAATGGGCATCCGAAGTTTTGACACGGATTGCCCCGCGCGCCGAAGCGGCTGGGTATCTGGCACAGGTGGCCAATATGGATGCGGCGGCGCGGTTGGACGAGCCGGTCGCACAGGCGCTGGCCGCAGGGTTTACCGCCTATTTGCAGGCGGCGCGGGCCGCCGGATTCTATGATTGCACGCCGGGGCGTTTCATTCTGCCCGGTGATCTGGCAGGCTCGCCCGTCGTGACATTCGCGCCGCTGCCCGAAGGCAAGGCGGGGCGCGGCAGCCTGCGCGCCGAGATGGCACGGCGCTATGACGCTTACAAGCGCGAGGTGGTGAAACCCTTTTTTCGCGATCATTTCGCGAGGATTGACCGGCAGGTGGTGCTGGTGGACGCACTCGACGCGATCCACAAGGGACCGCAGGCGGTCGAGGACATGCGCCGGGCAATGGCGGATATTCTGGGCGCGTTCCGGCCCGGCCGCAATGCGTTCCTGACGCAATTGCTGCTTGGCCGGCGGGTGGAACGTATCCTCTTTGCCGCAACCAAGGCAGACCATCTGCATCATGCGCAGCACGGGCGGTTGACGGGGATCATGGCCGCGCTCTTGCGCGAGGCGCGCGACCGGGCGGAGTTTGCCGGGGCTAAGACAGAGGCAATGGCCTTGGCCGCGTTGCGCGCCACGGTCGAGGAACGGGTGAGCCACAACGGCGAGATGCTCGATTGTGTGCGCGGGCGGTTGCTAGATACCGGGCGACAGGCGGCGTTCTATCCCGGCGATCTGCCCGAGGACCCCGGTCAATTGCTATCCCCGGCGCGGGCGGGGGCGACCGAGTGGCTGGGGCAGGATTACCGTGTCATGCGCTTTGCGCCAGCGCCGCTCAACCTGCGGCCCGGTGAGGGGCCGCCGCATATCCGGCTGGATCGCGCCGCGCAATTCCTGATCGGGGACAAGCTATGAGAACGGCGCGCGGGCAGCTTTGGCATCTGCCGCAACTGGCTATGATCCTGTGGGGGTTTACCCGTGCGACGCCGTGGTTGCCGCAGGTGCGCAGCCATTGGGACGACCTTCGCGCGCTCTTCAAGGTGATCCGCTGGGGTTGGGTGAGGGTGATCCGCAAGCAGGGTCGCGTGGCCGGATTCGTGGTCCGCGACGGCGATATTCTGCATGCGCTCTACGTGCATCCGCTGCGGCAGGGACAGGGATTGGGCCGGGCGCTCTTGGCCGAGGCCAAGGCCGAAGCAGGTGTATTGCGCCTCTGGGTGCTCGAGGCGAATGCAGCCGCGCGCGCGTTCTATGCCCGGCAAGGCTTTGTCGAGGCCGCGCGCAGCATGGGTATGGGCAATGACGAGGGGCTGCCGGATGTCCTGATGGTCTGGCACGGCAAAGGAGAGAGCGCGTGAGCGGCAACAAGGCAAAGGGGCCGGTTCTGATCGAGATGGACGCGCAGGCCGCCGAGGGGCCAGACCGTGCGCCGCCGGTGCCCGATCTGATGGATCGGCCCGACGGGCGGGCCATGCGGACGGTGATCTCGCGCGGGGCGGCGGGGCCGTCATGGCTGGGGCGGCTTTTCTGGGGCTTGGCGCTTGGCTTGATGGGGGCGGCGGTTTCTGTCGCGGCGTGGGATTTTGCGATGGGCTTGATCGCGCGTGTGCCGGTGCTGGGCTACGGCGTGGCAGCGATGGGCGCGGGCCTCTTGATTGTGGCGGCGATCATCGGGTTGCGCGAACTGGCTGGATTTGCCCGATTGGGTCGGCTCGATACCCTGCGGCGCGAGGCCGGGGCTGCGCGTGCCACCGAAGATCTGGAGGCGGCACGTCGGGTGGTGGCGCGGCTGCGTACGCTTTACGCCAAGCGTCCCGAAGCGTCCTGGGGGCTGGAACGGCTGGCAGAGCGGCAGGAGGAACAATTCGACGCCGAGGCGCTGCTCGGATTGGCGGAAGTCGAGATTCTGGCCCCTCTCGATGCGCAGGCTTTGCGCGAAGTGGAGGTCGCGGCGCGGCAGGTGGCGATGGTCACGGCGCTGGTGCCGCTGGCCCTGGCCGATGTCGTGGGGGCGTTTGTCGCAAATCTGCGCATGATCCGGGCGGTGGCCGAGATCTATGGGGGGCGCGCCGGTGTCCTGGGCAGTTGGCGACTGGCTCGGGCGGTCATGGCCCATCTCCTGGCCACGGGGGCCGTGGCGGTGGGCGATGATATGATCAGCAGCGTGGCCGGTGGCGGCGTGCTCTCCAAGGTGTCGCGTCGGTTCGGGGAGGGCGTGGTTAACGGCGCGCTGACGGCACGCGTGGGCGTGGCCGCGATCGAGGTGTGCCGCCCGCTGCCGTTTCAGCGCGGACGCAGGCCCTCGGTGACAGGGGTGGTGCACCGGGCGTTGACCGGACTTTTCGGGCAGGGGTGATCCATGGATGCACTCGCCGTTCTTTTCGGGCTTGGATTACTGGCGCTCCTCGTGATCGGAGTGCCCTATCTCCTGATTTCGCATTTGCGTCTCAAGGCGCGGGTTGCGCGGCTTGAGGCGGGGCTGGCACAGGCGCGTCCCGAAGCGGTGGCAGAGGTTGCGCCCGTGGTCGAGGAACGGGCTGGTCCCTGGGCCGTTGACCCTGTTGATACGCCAGAGGCAAGTCAGGACGTCACGCCGCCGCGTGCCTTTGTGCTCGGCGCGGGCCGGATGGCGGCGCTGATGGCTTGGGCGCGTGCCAATTGGGCGCTGGCGGTGGCGGGCGTGTCGCTGGCCTTGGCCGGGGTGTTCATGGTGCAATACGGCGTCGAGCAAGGATTGCTCACGCCATTCTGGCGCGTGATGGGCGCGCTGACACTTGGGGCTGCGCTGATTGCTTCGGGCGAGCGGCTGCGGCGGCGCTACGGCGACGAGGCGGCCGGCGCGGTCACCGGGCTGCCTTCGGTTTTGTCCGGGGCGGGGCTGATCGCGCTCTTTTCGGGGGTGCTGGCGGCGCGGGGGCTCTATGATCTGATCGGGCCGGGCGTGGCTCTGGCTGGTCTGGTTGGGGTTGGTACGGGGGCTGTGATCCTTGGCTGGTTCCATGGGCCGGTTCTGACGGCACTTGGTCTTGTGGGCGCGGGGGCGGCGCCATTCCTGGTGGGGGGACAGTCGGACATGCCCGGCGTCCTCTACGGATACTTCGTCGTCTTGGCAGCGGTCGGTCTGGCGGTGGATGCCGCGCGGCGATGGGCCTGGATTTCGGTTCTGGCCTTGGCAATCAGTATAGGTGGCGCAACGTTGCTCTATTTGGCGCAGGCGGGCGCGCTGCTTTACCTCATGTTCTGGGCTATTCTGGGGGTGCTGACCGTGCTGGTACCCGAGGCGCGGGTGGTGCCTCAGCACGCGGGCAATTCGCTGCTGCGCCGGGTACTGGCAGGGGGGAGCTATCCCGACTTCCCGGTCCGTCTTGTGTGGGGGGTGGTGGCTCTGGCAAGCTTTGCCGCTCTCTGGCTGGCACAGGAGGCGCGCGAGGCACTGGTGGTTTGGGGCGCGCTGAGCCTGCTGGCGGGGATGCTGGCGGCGCTGATTCTCGGCACGCGACGGGCCTCGGCGCTGGAAGATGTGCCGGTGGTTCCGGCCGTGGCGACGCTGCTGCTGGTGGCACTCGAAGGATTTGGACAGGGGCCGGTCTGGTCGGCGTTCATGGCCGGGGCCGAGCGATTGCCCGAATCCAAGACGCCGCTAGAGGTGAGTGTGATCCTGACGGGCGGGGCGGTGGTCTCGATCCTTTGTGCGTTTCGAGCGAGATATGCGGCGGGCGCGGTGCCGGTGATCCTCTGGAGCCTTGGCGCGGCGGTTATGGCTCCGGGGGTTGCGCTGATCCTTGAGCTGTTCTGGATCCCCGCCGTGGTGCTCGGGGCCTATGCGTGGGCCTTGCAGGTGATGGCCTTGGCGGCGCTGATGGTGGTGTTTGCGGTGCGTTCGCGCGGGCCGGAGGGGGCAGTCGGTGCGGCGCTGTTCGCGGCGGCGGCCTTGGTGCTGATCACGCTGGCGCTTTTTGTGGTGCTGAGCAAGGCGGCGCTGACGCTGGCGCTCGGGCTGATGATTCTGGCCACGGCGGTGATTGACCGACGGTTCAATCTGCCGCTGCTGGGGGGGCTGGCGCAGGTGGGCGTTGCAGTGATCGGCTATCGGCTGGTGATTGATCCCGGTCTGGTTTGGGCCGTGCGCGAGGCAAGCGCAAGCGATGTGCTCCTGTCGCATCTGGGGCCGTTGGCCCTGCTGGCAGCAGCATGGGGGGCGATGGCGGCGCGCGCCGGGGGTGCCACGCGGGTGGTGATCGAAAGCGCCGTCTGGAGTATCGCGGCGATCTTTCTCAGCGTCGTCTTGCAGCGATGGCTGGGCGGACCGGGGGCGATGGGACATGCGGGGCTTGGTCTGACGGCGGTGGTCTGGCTTGCGTCCAGCGTGGTGCAGCTCTGGCGGTTACGCGCGGGGGGGCGCGTGGTGCGGTGGCTGCGGCTGGCGCTTGGCTGTATCATGGGGGCGGTGGCGCTGGTGACGCTGGTGGCGCAGGCGGTGCTGACCAATCCGCTGGTGCCGCTGCTCTGGCGCAAGGAGTTTGTGAGCGGGCCTCTGATCCTCGATACATTGGCGGCGGCCTATTTGCCGGTGGCGCTGGTCTTTGCACTGGCGGCGTGGAAACTGGATCACCTGCGGCGTTTGCCTCGGCTGGCGTTTGCTGTGGCGGGGGCGGGGTATGGGGCATGGTATCTCGCGCTCGAAATTCGGCGGCTTTGGCAGGGGGATGACCTGAGCGTGCCGGGGGTGAGCGATGGCGAGCTATACAGCTATACGGTCGCGCTTATTCTGATCTCGGTCGTGCTGTTGGGCTTGGCGCTGGTGCGGCGATCCGAGACCTTGCGCCGGGTGGCCATGGCCGGGGTCGCGCTGACCGTGGCCAAGGTGTTCCTGGTGGATATGTCCGGGTTGTCGGGGTTGGTGCGGGTGGCGTCTTTCCTTGGCTTGGGGCTGTCGCTGGCGGGGCTTGCCTGGCTCAACCGGCGCATCGCCGAGCATATGGGCCGCGATGCGGCTTAGGGATTCGCGGCGCGCCATGCCGCCCAAGCCTCGGGCGTGTCAAGGTCGGTTGTGGCATGTCGTCCGGGTAGGGGAACGGGTGTCACGGGATGGGCGCGCAAGAGGTCGCGCGCGCCGGTGTCGCCGGTAACGCGCGTGAGGTCCGGCAAAAGGCGTGCAGGCAGGATGACAGGATGGCCGGGGGTGCCATCTGCATCGCAAGCGCGAAAGATTCCGGAATGATCATTCGTGTGAAGGAGGGTTTGCAAATCCTCTGCCGTCAGGTCTGGCAAATCCGGGAGCAGCACCATAAGGGCGGCCGCATCTTGGGTCATCGCCCAGGCCGCGCCGGTGCGCAGCGAAGCTGACATGCCGGAGGCAGCGTCGGGCACGGGCAAAAGGGTGACATGGAGCCCGTCCAGAGCCGCGCGGCGGGCGGCGTCCTCTGGTGGCAGGGTCACGGCCACGGCGCAGCCCGTGCCAAGGGCGAGCGTCACGCGGTCGCGCAGGAGCGGTTGACCGCGCACGGTTTGCAATAGTTTGTCCTTGCCCCGCATCCGCGACGACGCGCCAGCGGCGGGAACGAGGATCGCGACCCCGCCCATCAGCGGATCAGGTTCACCCGCAGGCTAAGCTTGCGGCGATATTCCTGCGGCAGGTGACGGTTGAGCCGACGATTGATCAGGCCAAAGACGCCGATCACCACCAGCGTGAGCAGGATGAAATAGCCCGCAAGGATCGGGTAGGGTACGAAGGGGTTAAACGTCTTGTCGGCGAAATACTTGGCATAGTAGAGCGCATCGCCGCGCTGTTGCCAGACCGGAAAGCCCGAGAAAAAGACCAGCGTCGTGGCATGAAAGAGAAAGATCGCCTCATTGGTATAGGCAGGCCATGCGAGCCGCAGCATGGTGGGCCAGATGATCCGGCGAAAGCGGGGCCAACCGGAAAACCCATAGGCATCTGCGGCCTCGACATCGCCTTTGGGAATGGACCGCAGCGCGCCATAGAAGATCTCGCCGGAATAGGCGGCCGTGTTGAGGAAAAGCACGATCAACGCGCCAAGCCAGGCCGAGGTCAGGATATCAAAGAAGGGCGAGACCGATTTGAGAGAAAGAAAGAAGAAATAGGCAAAGAAAAACTGGATGAAGAGCGGCGAGCCGCGAAAGACAAAGATGAACCACTCGGACAGTTTGCGGATCACGCGGTTGCGTGAGCCTTTGCCAAGTGCCACGGCAGTCGCGAGGATGAAGCCGCTGACGAGGGCGAACAAGCCGAAATAGATATTCCAGATCAGGCCGGAGCCGATCAGCGTGACCTGCTGGCAGAGGGTGAAATCGCTTTGCGGCAAGAGGCGCTCGCCGATGCCGATGGCGCGCAGCCCATAGGCCTGAATGGTCTCCAGACAGCTCATGCTTGACACCTCAGTTGACAGATGTGCAGCTTAAATTCCATGCGCTTACTTTGATTAAGGGGAACGAGTGAATGAGATTTTTTTCTTGGTTGAGAGGCCGGACGCCGAGCGAAACTGAAGCAGTTACTGTAGTTTTTGAACTTCCACCAAGTGGATTTGTTGACGTCGAACTCGGAATTGACATTGAGCACGAGTGCCGCGAACTCCAGCATGAAAATAACCCAATTGTTCCTCAAACTCGCCGCTATAACTTGGAGCCTCTTTTCCTTGTCATCGACTACCGCGACGCGGGAGATAACTTCAGCCGAAGACGAATAACTACGCGGTGGGTAGAGAACCGCGGGGGAATATTCTATGTCGGTGCGATTTGCCATGAACGAAGGGCTCACAGAACGTTCAGGTTGGATCGAATCGAAGGGGTTATTGATGATGACGGCGTCGTTGAAGACGCACAGCTTCTCATTGGTGAACTGATCGCAGGGGATTCTGGTTACGAGGTTGAACTTACAAGTTTGAAAGAAGATAGCGTCGGTAAATCCAGCTATTCTAGTTCTCCTTACACAATGCTTCGGCGAGAACTCAAAGCAGCGATTGTCGTGCTTTCGGCAGCTGCGCGTGCGGATGATCTGCTTCACATTGAAGAGGTTGATAGGATCATGCAATTTACCGAAACTGAAGCTGAATGCCTTAAGAATGAAGGTGTTCTGGATGTTCTGCCCGGTCTGGACGGCTTTGAGAAACTCGGACGTTTGGTGCGACGAACGCGTCCAACGCAAACGGAATTGGACGAGGCTCTTGCAGAAATAGCGAATTGGCCAATTAAGCGCATTGAGCGACTTTTTAAGGCAGCCGTAGGCGTAGTTCAAGCGGATGGCATCATCACCCAAGACGAGGATGATTTTATCAGAGACATATCCGAATGGTTGGAAGGGTGCGCATCCAAAATGGCTTAGTGTGGTTCGCAAAGGTATGCAGCTCATGCCGCTTTCCTTTGCGCTTCACCGCCGGTCGTGGCCTGCCCGAATGTAAGGCGCTGCATGAGGCGCTCCAGCATGACCTCTGACACGCGGGTGAAGCCGAGATAGAACACCATCAGCCCCAGAAAATACCACATCCGCCAGTCGCCATGCGGATAGTCGGTAAATCGCGGATTGGCCGTGGCGCCGAGTTCGCGCGCCCAATAGACGATATCCTCGACCCCGAGCAGGAAGAGCAGCGGTGTGGCCTTGATCAGCACCATCCAGAGATTGCCAAGACCGGGCAGGGCGTAAACCCACATCTGCGGCACCATGATCCGCCAGAAGGCCTGACGACGGGACATGCCATAGGCCTCGGCGGTTTCCATCTGGGCACGGGGCACGGCGCGCATGGCCCCAAAGAGCACATTCGCGGCAAAGGCCCCAAAGACGATGGCAAAGGTCAGCACAGCAAGGGCAAAGCCGTAGGTTTCATGCACCCATTGCGGGGCTGTGCCGAGGGGGAGTTTCGCGGCCTGACAGACCACAAAGTCATTGCCCTGACGGATCGGTTGGTCCCAATCTGGGCACAGGATCTGATGCCGCGTCCATTCAAACGCCTGATCCAGCGCGATGACGAAAAAGAGAAAGAACGCGATGTCGGGCACGCCGCGCACGACGGCGATATAGGACTTGCCGAACCAGCGCAGGGGGGCCAGATGCGCCCGCGCGGCCATTGCCCCACCAAATCCAAAGGCAAGCGCAGCCGGTGCAGTGATCGCCAGCAGCAACAGAACCGTGCCCACCGCATAGTAAAGTTGCAGGTGTTTGGACGTGGTCAGGTAGCAGGAAATCCACGCAAGACCGTCAAGGCTGGCTGGATCGGAGCAAAAGGCAAACATCGCAAAGAGCCTTGTTGGAGGGGGCGGGGCCGCATTGGACCCCGCCTGTCGGCCAACCTCAGAAGGTCAGGCCGATTTCCCATTTCTCGATCAGGGCGTTCAGGCTGCCATCGTCCTTCATCGACTGAATGGCGGCATCGAACTTGGCCTTGAGTTCGGTGTCGCTCTCGCGCAGGCCCAGACCCACGCCGCCCCCGATCATGACCAGCTCTTCGAGGAGTTCCAGCCCGGCATCCTCTTCGGCCACGGGCAGAAGGAAGGCACGGTCGGCCAGAACGGCATCGGCTTCGCCATTGCGCACGGCTGCGATGGATTCCTCGGGGGTCGCATATTCCACCAGCGTGGCACCGCTGCTGGCCACATAGGATGCCTGAATCGTTCCGGACTGAGCCGCGATCACACCGGATTTCACATCGACATCCGCGGAGGGGGCGAGATAGGCCGAGGGATCGGGCTGGGTATAGTTCTGGGTGAAATCAATCACCTGATCCCGTTCGTCGGTGATCGACATGCCGGCGATGATCACGTCATAGTTCCCGGACACGAGGTTCGGGATGATGCTGTCCCAGTCATTCGTGACCCATTCGCAGGTCAGTTCGGCGCGCTTGCATAGCTCATCGCCCAATTCGCGCTCGAACCCGTCGACTTCGCCCTTGTCGTTGATGAAGTTATACGGAGGGTAGGCACCTTCGGTGCCAAGTCGCACGGTATCGGCCATGGCAAAGCCAGCCGAGAGCGCCAGTGCGGCGGTGGTGAGTAGCAGTTTCTTCATGGTTTTCTCCCTTTTGAGTGGTGGTCTTGCCTCAGTCGCCGCTGGTGGAGCTGAGGAATTGTTGCAGGCGCGCCGATTTCGGTGCGCCAAAGAGCGCGTCGGGTGGGCCTTGCTCCTCGATCAGTCCCTGATGCAGGAACACGACATGGTCGCTGACATCGGCGGCCATTTTCATGTCATGGGTGACGATCATCATGGTGCGGCCCTCGTTGGCCAGATCCTTGATGACGCGAATCACCTCTTGTTCCAATTCGGGGTCGAGCGCCGACGTGGGTTCGTCGAAGAGGAGCGCCTCGGGCTCCATGCAGAGGGCGCGGGCGATGGCCGCGCGCTGTTGCTGGCCGCCGGACAATTGAGCGGGGTAGACATCGCATTTGTCGCCAATGCCCACCTTGTCGAGATGTTTGCGTGCGGCAGCCTCGACCTCGTGCCGGTTGCGGCCAAGCACGGTCACGGGCGCCTCCATGACGTTTTGCAGGATCGTAAGATGCGCCCAGAGATTGAATTGCTGGAACACCATGCTGAGATTCGTGCGAATGCGCAGAACCTGCTTGGGATCAGCGGGGTGGCGGGCCAATCCCGCACCTTTCCAAAGAACCGGTTCGCCCTTGAACAGGATGTCGCCCTGCTGGCTATCCTCAAGCAGATTGGCGCACCGCAGGATGGTCGATTTGCCCGAGCCCGAAGAACCGATGAGTGAGACGACTTCGCCACGGTGGGCGGCAATATCGACCCCCTTGATCACCTCAAGCGCGCCATAGGCCTTGTGCAGGTTGCGGATCTCGATAACCGGGGGCGTGTCGGACAAGGGCAGCTTCCGTTTCGGTGAGTTTTGACGGCTTTGTGACAATAGGGCCGAAAAAATGGGCCGATGCAACTTGCAAAGCGGGCGATTGGGGGGCTGTTTGTGCGAATTGACGTGCCGTTAGCTCAAATCGGAGGCGCAGACAAAGGCGGCGGCGCGGGATTGGGCTGGGCCAGATAATCTGTTGCGGCGATAAAGGTGACGCCCTTTAGCCCAAGAGTTGCGCGCGTGTCTGAGGGGAGCGCCTCGATTGCATGCGCCACCGCCGCGCGCATCGCGTCTGCATCGCGCCCAAGGGCGGTGATATAGGGCAGGGTTGGCGTGGGATTGGTACGGGCCAACACCCGCAGCCCTGTCGTGAACGGGTCATGCGCCTGCATCAACTTCCAGGTAAGCGCGTCGAGCGCCGCAATATCGGCGCCCCCCTCGGCCACGGTCAAGGCAGAGGCGCGGTGCGTGCCGGTGTGGATGGGGGTGGTGAAGGCAAAGCCGCGCGCGGTGGCCCAGTTCTGCGGTGCGGCCCAGCCGGATTGCGACAGGGCATCGTTATAGGCCAGGCGCGCGGTGGCAAACTCCTGCGGGTCAGTGCGGGGATCATCGGCGCGGACGACAAAGACGCTATAGTAATAGCCCGGTGGACAGTCGGGCAAATCCAGCACAGGGCTGCCCACCAGCGTCACCTGGCCATGCAGCCGCGCGCGGTAGGGATAACCGCAGGTCTGCGAGAGCAGGAGATCGGGGCTTTGCCAGTGATTCCAGAGATCGCCTTCGCGGGTCAGATGCTCTGGACCTGTGCCCAAGGCGTCGCGAATTCCCTGCCAGAGGGCATCATTGGCCGCCGCGGTTTCGGGGCGGTCATACATCGGCAGGCTGGCAATCATGTTTGACCCATGATGCGCTGACGGGCGCGGGCACTTTCCTGATCGGTGATGCCCAAAAGGCTGGCCACCAAACGCAACAGCGCGTCCTCATCCGCCTCTCGCACCCCATCGGCCAAGGCCACTTGCCAGAGCGCCTCGATCACGCCGAGACGGTCCTCATGTGGTACTGCATCCTTGATCGCGCGGGTAAAGCGGACAGTGTCGGGTGCCTCGCTCTCGAGATTTTCGGCCTGTTGGCGCAGGGCCTCTGCCTCGGGTTGAGACAGGTTGTAACGGGCTGAGATGATGCGCGTGATGCGGATGATCTCGGCCGCAGCGTAATCTCCATCGGTGCGCGCGACGCGGACGAGGAGGGCACAGAGCGCCAGACGGGCATCACCGCCGGTCAGAGGCTCGGGGGCTGGTTGGATCAGCCGCTTCAGGAAATCTGCAAACATGGCTCTGGTATAGGATGCCATGCGCGGCGCGCCAATGGGGAATTACTGCGCCTCGGCCAAGGCGCGCGCGGCATCGCTATCGGCATGGCTCAGACCCATTGCCTCGCGCGCGGCGTCAATCACGTGCAATTCCTCTGGCTGGCTCGCGCCGTCGGACAACACCACCTCCCACAGAGCCTCGAGCGCGGCAAGGCGGGCCTCGAGGCTGACGGTCTCGCGGATGATATGGCCAAAGCGGTCGGTTTCAGGGGCGGCATGCTCGATCCGCTCCGAGAGGGCGCGCATCTTGGCCGCCTCGACCGGGCCAAGCCCGTAAAGCCGCGCCAAAAGGCGGTCGATCCGTTTGATCTCGGCAAGGTCGTAATGATGGTCGGATTTCGCCACCCGCACCATCAAGGCGGCCAGCGCCAATTTGTCGTCCGGCTCGGGCAGCGGGGCCGGTTTCGGGGAGGAGAAGGAATGCAGAATACGGGTGAGCATGAATCAAGCCTAGTCGCCAAAACCCCGCGCCCCAAGCGAAACTTTTGTGTTTGCCTAATTGGTGTCACAGTTGTTCCGCACAAAACGCACTTTCGCCGCTCACATACACAGTATTGATTTTTCGCTTTAGTTACGGAGCCGATGATGCCGCATGCCAGTCCGTTTGATTGGTCCGCAAGCCCTGTTGCCGAGCAGATCGAGCATTTGCGCGGCCTCTCACCCGAGGCGTTTCATCGAGCGATTGTCGAATACGACTGGAGGCTGGCACCAGAGCCGGTTCTGGGTTGGGCCATGGCGCAGCGCGGCATTGATCTGTGCACGGCGCTTGCTGTGTTTTTCAATGGCGATCCCGGGCGGTTCAATTATATGCCCAAGGCGCATGTTCCCGAGGCGTATCACGGCGTGGCTCGGGTGCTGGACAATATCTGTTTGCGGGTCAACAGCGGCTTTTACCTGATCTATCCCGGCAAGGCCCTGTGCTGTCAGACGCGTTTGTCGGCGTGGCTGAGTTATCAGCAGGCAGATCGCGCCGAAGGGCGGCGGGGCCGCTGGATGCTGGACGAGCGGATTCTGGCACCGATGCTGGAGGATGATCTGCGCCTGCCGCGCGATCCGTCCGCCAAGGACAAGCCACGTCAGAGCCTGTGGCGCGACTTGTTGAGCCCCATCATCGGTCTGGGGGTGGATCGCGACGTTCTCAAGTACAAGGAACCGCGTTAAGCGAGGCTCTCAGAGCTTGCGCACCTTGAGACGCGTGATGCGATTGTCCTTGCGGGCCATGACCTGGAACCGGAAACCGTGAAAGATGAAGACCTGATCGACCTTCGGGATCATCTGGGCCTCATGGATCACCAAGCCCGCCACGGTATTTGCGGCCTCGTCGGGCAGGTTCCAGTCATTGGCACGGTTGAGGTCGCGGATGGTCATGGCGCCATCGACGAGAAACTGATTATCCTCGGTCCGGCGCACGGGATGTTCGGCATCGGGGTCGAATTCATCGGTGATCTCGCCGACGATCTCTTCTAGGATATCCTCCAGCGTTATCAGGCCCTGAAGTGTGCCATATTCGTCCACCACCATGGCGAAATGGCTGCGCATACGCAGGAACTGCCGCATCTGGTCATCCAGCGTGGTGGTTTCGGGCACGAAATAGGGTTTGCGCGCGATGCTGCACACGTCGAAATTCTTGAGCGCCGCCGCCCCGTCCTGCGATTCCGTCACCAGTTTGTGCATGGCGCGCAAGAGGTCCTTGGCGTGGACGACGCCAATGATGTTGTCGGGGTCGTCGCGATAGAGTGGCAGGCGTGTGTGATTGCTCTTGAGGCATTGATCGAGGATTGCATCGGGGTCTGCCTCGGCGTCGATCATCTCGATCCGCGAGCGATGCAGCATGATTTCCTCGACTGCGCGTTCGCCCAGGTCAAGCGCGCCCAGGATCCGGTCGCGGTCTTCCTTTTCCACCACGCCTTCGGATTGCCCCAGATAGAGCGCGCCCGCGATTTCTTCGCGCACCGCAAGAATGTGGCTGTCGGGATCGGTCTGCACGCCAAAAAGCGCCAGAACCCGGCGCACAAACCAGCGCACGGCGGTGACGATGGGGGAAAAGACCTTGATCACCCAGACGATCAGCGGCGCCGTGCGGGCTGCGGCGGCCTCGGCATTGGTGATTGCATAGGTTTTGGGCAGAACCTCGGCAAAGACCAGCACCAGAAGGGTCATCACGAGGGTGGCCAGCGCCACACCGCCTTCGCCAAAGAGGCGGGTGAAGAGCGCGGTGGCCAGCGAGGCGGCGAGAATATTCACCATGTTGTTGCCGAGCAGGACCGATCCGATCAGACGCTCGTTGTCTTCGGTGATCTTGAGAGCTGTTTCCGCTCCGCGAGAGCCCTTTTCAGCCTGCGCGCGCAGTTTTCCGCGTGAGGCGGCGGTGAGGGCGGTTTCGCTGCCCGAGAAATAGGCGGACATCACCAGAAGCAGCACGATCGCGCCACTTGTGATCCAGAATGTAAGGTCGGTTGCGCTTGACGCGGCTTCCATCTCTGTGCGGTCCCTTTTAGTTTACAGGGTTATGGGGCGTGCGCCCCCTGCATTCAAGGGAGCATGGCCGATGCAAATCACAGATTTGGGCGCGTTGTCTGGGCCTGTGCTGATTTTTGGCGGGCCATATTCCAATTTGCAGGCGACGCAGGCGGTTCTGGCTTGGGCAACTGCCCATGAAATTCCCCCGGAACGTATGATCTGCACGGGCGATGTCGTGGCCTACTGCGCCGAGCCGGCCGAGACCGTAGCGTTGATCCGCGCCGCTGGTTGTGTCGTGCTTGCGGGAAATTGCGAGAAACAATTGGCGCGCAACGCGATGGATTGCGGATGTGGGTTTGATACGGGCACGACCTGCGACCTCTTGTCTGCCGGGTGGTACCGACACGCGGACCGTGCGGTTGGCGGAGAGGCGCGCCGCTGGATGGGGGCGCTGCCGGATCTCATCCTCTTCACCCATGCCGGTCGACGCGCGGCGGTGATCCATGGTGGCCTGACGGACATCAGCCGCTTTCTATGGTCAGTATCCAGTGATGAGGTGTTTTTGGATGAAATCGAACGGATTCAGGAGGTTGCAGGCCATATTGATCTGGTTTTCGCGGGTCACTCCGGATTGATGTTTCAGCGGCGCATCGGCACGGTGGAGTGGATAAATGCCGGGGCAATCGGCATGCCGCCGCATGATGGTCGGGTTGAGACCGGCTTTGCGGTATTGGATGAGCGGGTCAGCTTTCACCGCCTCAGCTATGATCATCGTGGCGCGGAGGCAGCAATGCGGGCGGCGGGGCTGGTGCAGGGTTATGATGTGGCGTTGACGACCGGCTATTGGCCCTCAGAAGAGGTTTTGCCCCCGGTCTTGCGCCGGGCGGCCTGCGCCAACGGGTGATGCTCTTGCACCAGTGCTTGGAGTCGGGCCTCAAGCACATGGGTATAAATCTCGGTTGTGGCGACATCGGCATGGCCAAGCAGGGTCTGGATCACTCTCAGGTCGGCACCGTTGGCCAAAAGATGCGTGGCAAAGGCATGGCGCAGGGTATGCGGCGTCACCTTGTCTGGATCGACATGAGCTTTGACAGATATTTCCTTGATAAGGTTATAAAACCTGTGACGCGTCAGGTGCCCAGTCGCCCCACCTGATGCGAAAAGATAGGGCGCGGGTTGCAGGCCTTTGGCGCGGCGCGTGCTCTCTTCGGCTTCGCGAATCGCAAGCCAGTTTGCCAGGGCCGCGCGCGCGGGCGGCGAGAGGGGCACCATACGTTCCTTGCCCCCCTTGCCGCGGACCAAGATCATGCGCGGATCGCCCCGCGCGGCGGCAAGGGGCAGTGACACCAGTTCGCTCACGCGCATGCCGGTAGCATAGAGCAGGGCGATCAGGCAGGCATTGCGGCAGCGTTCGGAGGCGGTGCGCCCGTGGGCCGGGGCACTGTCCAGCAGGCGGTTGACCTCGTCTTCGCTCAGAGTCTTCGGCAGGCGCTGCGCCTTGCCGGGCCCCTTGATGCGTATGGCGGGGTTATCCGCGCGCAACCGCTCGTCAAAGGCAAATCGGTAGAGCTGGCGGATTGCGGAGAGCCTGCGCGCCCGCGTGGCCCTTGCCAGGCCCTGCGCGTCGCAATGGATCAAATAGCGATCAATATCCGCCTGGGACAGCGTTTCCAACGAAAGCTGTTGATTTGAAACCCAATCAACAAAGTCATTAAGATCCCGCGCATAGGCCAGAAGGGTGTTTCTTGCGGCTCCGACTTCGGCAGCTTGCGCCTCGAGAAAGAGATTGACCCAACGTGCCGCGGCGTTCACCCGCGTGACCCCAGCAGGAGGAGTTGCAGGGCGGCGCGGCGCGCTGTGTCCTCTAGGCCCAGAGCCCGCAGTGTGGCAATCGCGCCCGGCAGGGCATCGCGGGCACGGTCGCTGTGACCGATCTGTCGGGCGGCGGCCAGAATCGCTTCGCCCAGCCGACCGGCATCAATCAACGCCTGATGCTCTGGCGGGGGCGTGACGCTGGCAAAACCCGCGGCGATGGCCCCTTGAAGCGCGGTGCGCGCGGTCTCGGCAGAGGGGGTTCCAAGCGCGGTTTCAATCAGGAAGCGTTGATCCGACGACGGTGACTCGACCCGAGCGGCAGCCGTTTCATACTGATCCGACAATAGCGTGATTTCAAAGACTTGCGACGCGATACTCGGCGGAATTTCCGCTTCGTTCAGGCGTTCTGCGAAAAGCTCTGCGAAGGTGACCTCTAGTCGTTGGTCCTGCGCGGCGCGCCAGGCCCTCGGTAGCGCCTGAACGAGATCTTCCGTGGCCCCTTCACTCAGCGCCAGATCAAGCGCCTGAACCGCAGCAACCCGATCCCACACCCCGCCCGAGGCCGCAGGGCGGCGATCCGTGTAGAGCCCCAAGAGGCGCGAGGCGGGAACGGCACCGGTGCGCGCGAGGCGCTCTGCTGCTTCGATTTCGGCCTTCCAGCCTGAATTGCCGCGCAGGTCGGCCATGGCGAAGGCGCGGGGCAGATTGTGGGTGGGCAAGGCGGTGCCGATGGCCTCAAACAGGCGGAACTGCAACGCGGTGAGGGATTGGGGCGGTTCTGGTGGCTCCGTTACGTCGATCAATTCGGGATCCAGGTAGAGCGCAAGAAGGGTGGCATCGGTCTCCGTCAGGGTGTCAAGGGCTGTGGCGCTGTGATAGGTCAGGGCCGCCGTGTTCCAGTCGCCGGTGCGCGCCGCGCAGTAAATCCGCGCGCCGATATCCGAGGTCAGGCGCGGTTTGCGACTGAGCATGGCGCAGGCCGGGTCCTCTTGTCCCAGCAAGAGTGACAGATCAAACCATTGGTCAAAAAGAGATTTTGTCATCGGGCCGGCGCGCTCGGCCATGGCTTGTGCGGGCTCGATTGCGCCAAAGTCACGCAGGGCCTTGAGGCGGGCTTGCAGAAAGGCGGCCTCTGATCCGGCGTCGAGGGGGGCATTCGCCTCGGCCAGCAGCAGAGTGTAATAGAGCGCCTGAATCGCGGGCAAAGGTTCCGATTCAAGCTGAGACAGAGCCCACAGGAGCCTAGAGTTTGTGCTTTTTTCCCAGAGGGTTACAGGCAATCCCGTGGTGGTTCTGGGAAGCAGGCCAACCGCATCGGCGCGCGGCGCATCAAGTGCGGTGACGGTGACGTTCGGCACGGTCACCGTATCGGCAGCGGGGGGTTCGGTAAGCGAGGCGCGTGGCACGGTGGTGACAGCGGCGGTGCTGGCCTGATCCAGCCAGTCGATGGCCGAGAGAGGCTGCTGCGCGAGGGCGGCACCCGTTGAGGTCAAACCCAGAAAAACTGCTGCACTAATCCGTATCAAGAATGATGTCCTGCCGAATCTCGATCTGATCAGGCGAGAAGTCCGCGCCAAAAAACGGCCCGATATAGGCATAGGCAACCAAAGCGATAAATCCAAGAATTGCCAGATAAATCAGCCATTTGATCAATCTTAGCATGTCATCCCCTGCCTCTTTTGCCTGTTCTTTTTCCCAAGTTATAACTGGCCTTTTGCGCAAGATCACGTCATTGAGTGAAAAACTTTGTGAATGGGCAAGGGAGCGCCGAAAGTGTCGGCCAAGGGGCACTGGAAATTGGGCAAGACGGTCGTGCTGGTGGGCATGATGGGGGCAGGCAAGACGGCGGTGGGCAAGGCACTGGCGGCGCGTCTTGGCGTGCCGTTTCTTGATTCGGATGCCGAGATCGAGAAGGCCGCAAACATGGCAATTTCCGAGATATTTCAAAGGGATGGAGAGACATTCTTTCGTGCGCGAGAAACCGAGGTGATTGACAGGCTGCTCGATGGGCCGAAGGCGATCCTGTCCACCGGGGGTGGCGCGTTTCTGGCCGAGCGCAACCGCGAACTGGTGGCGCGCAAGGGCGTTTCGGTCTGGCTCGATGCGGACTTGCCGCTTTTGTGGTCGCGGGTAAAAGGAAAGAATACCAGACCCTTACTGCGCACAGCTCATCCATTCGAGACGCTGACACAGATCTACAATGCCCGCGTGCCGATCTATCAGTTGGCCGAGATACGGGTGCAGGCGCGACCGGAATACAGCGTCGAGGCGATGGCCGAGCAAGTTCTTAACGCGCTCAGCGCTCGCAAGGACATATTGGAGTGGGTGAAATGACCGAGATCGTGCATGTGGGCCTGCCGGGGCGGGAGTATGACATCCACATCGGACCGGGACTGTTGGGACAGGCCGGGGCGTTGATCGGGCCGCTCTTGCGGCGTCCGTGCGTGGCGATCGTGACCGATGCCACGGTTGGGCCATTGCATCTGGAAACGCTCTGCAAAGGATTGGAAATTCAGGGGATTTCGTCGGTTTCCTTGACCCTTCCGGCGGGAGAGGCGACCAAATCCTGGCCGCATTTCGAGCGGGTGGTCGAATGGTTGCTGGAGGAAAAGATCGAGCGCAATGACGTGGTGATTGCCTTTGGCGGCGGCGTGATCGGCGATCTGGTGGGCTTTGCGGCGGCAGTGCTGCGGCGGGGCGTGCGGTTTGTTCAGGTTCCCACGAGTTTGCTCGCGCAAGTGGACAGTTCGGTGGGGGGCAAGACCGGGATCAATGCACCCCAAGGCAAGAACCTGATCGGAGCGTTCCATCAACCGAGCCTGGTTCTGGCTGATACCGAGGTCCTGGGCACGCTGACAGAGCGGGACTACCTTGCGGGATACGGTGAGGTCGCCAAATACGGATTGCTTGGGGATAGTGAATTTTTTCAATGGCTTGAGGTCAATGCTTCACGTGCGGCAAGCGGTGATATGGCGGCGCGTATCCATCTGGTCAAACGCTCGGTCGAGATGAAGGCCGAGATCGTGACCCGCGACGAGACCGAGCAGGGCGACAGGGCGTTGCTCAATCTGGGGCATACATTTTGTCATGCACTGGAGTCGGCCACACACTATGATGGGTCGCGGCTCTTGCATGGGGAAGGGGTGGCGATTGGCTGTGCGCTCGCGTTCGAGGTGTCGGCGCGGTTGGGGCTGTGCTCGCAAGAGGACCCAAGCCGGGTGCGGGCGCATTTTCGCGACATGAAGATGAAGGTTGATCTATCTGATATATCAGGAGATTTGCCGGATGCCGATGGGCTGATCGCGCTCATGGGGCAGGATAAAAAGGTCGTCGATGGCAAGCTGCGCTTTATTCTTGCGCGCGGTATCGGCGAGGCGTTCATCACCTCGGATGTGCCGCCGGAAGCGGTGCGTGACGTGCTGAAAGAGGCGCTGCGCGGGCGGGGGTGAACCTTACAGACCTTACAAATCGGAGGCCGATTTTGTAAGGTCCGGTGTCAGGATTTGCCGCTCAATCGGACAGCTTGACGAGGGCGTGCCGCTTCTTGCCCGCCGACAGCTTGATCGGTGATTGGAGGGCGGCGGCGTCGATCATCAGGCCTGCGTCGGTTAACGGTTCGTCATCCAGACGCGCGCCGTTTTCAGTGATGAGGCGTTTGGCCTCTTTGCCGGATTTGGCGAGTCCGGCGCGCACGATGAGTTGCACGATGGAAATTCCCTCGGACACTTCCTCGGCTGTCACCTCGACGGTGGGGAGATCATCACCCACGCCACCCCGCTCGAACACTTCGCGGGCGGTCGCCTCGGCGGCGGCTGCTGCCTCGGCCCCGTGCAGGAGGGTCGTGACCTCATTGGCGAGAATGATCTTGGCGGCATTGATCTCGGAGCCTTCCAGGGCGCCAAGGCGCTCGCATTCCTCGATCGGCAGTTCGGTGTAGAGTTTGAGGAAGCGTCCGGTATCGGCGTCGGTGGTGTTGCGCCAGAACTGCCAGAATTCATAGGGGCTGAGCATGTCGGCCGAAAGCCAGACCGCGCCGCCCGCCGATTTGCCCATCTTGCGCCCGTCCGAGGTGGTCAGCAGCGGCGAGGTGAGGCCAAAGACCTCGTGGTCGATCACGCGGCGGGTGAGGTCGATGCCGTTGATGATATTGCCCCATTGATCCGAGCCGCCCATCTGCAGGACGCAGCCATGACGGCGGTTCAGTTCAAGGAAATCATAGGCTTGCAGGATCATGTAGTTGAATTCGAGGAACGACAGCGATTGCTCGCGGTCGAGGCGCGATTTCACCGATTCAAAGCTGAGCATCCGGTTCACCGAGAAATGCCGCCCGATGTCGCGCAGGAATTCGAGGTAGTTCAGCCCGTCGAGCCATTCGGCGTTGTTGAGCATCATGGCATCCTGCGGCCCGTCGCCATAGGCGAGGTAGCGGGCAAAGACGCGGTTCATGCCGGCGATATTTTCGTCGATCTGCGCAGGTGAGAGCAGCGGACGTTCATCCGAGCGGAACGAAGGATCGCCCACCTTGGTGGTGCCGCCGCCCATGAGCGTGATGGGGCGGTGCCCGGTCTTTTGCAGCCAGCGCAGCATCATGATGTTGAGCAGGTGCCCGACATGCAGAGATTTTGCCGTGGCGTCGTAGCCGATATAGGCGGTGACGGTTCCAGCCTGCAGCGCCTCGTCCAGACCCTGATAATCGGTGCAGTCGGCGAGATAGCCGCGCGACGTCATCACGTTCAGGAAATCGGATTTGGGGCGATAGGTCATAATGCTTGTCCCGGCTTGGTTTGCGCGGCATGTATATGCAGTCGGTGGGCAAAGGAAAAGGCCATGTTGAAGGCGGAGCGCCTCTGGGCGTTGGGGGCGATGTCGGGCACCTCGTTGGATGGGGTGGATGCGGCCATGGTCGAGACCGATGGCGAGACGATTTTTGCCTTTGGGCCAACCGCTTATCGTGGATATTCCGCCGAGGAGCAGGCGGTTTTGTCCGCCGCCCTGGGGAAGTGGCCGGGCGAAGATCTGGAAGAGGCGCAAGCGCTGGTTGAACGCGCGCATCTGGAGGTCCTGAGCCAGTTCGAGGGCGCGGCGCTGGTGGGGTTTCACGGGCAGACGCTGGCGCATGAGCCGCGCGGGCGGGGCACGCATCAGTTGGGCGATGGCGCGCGTTTGGCCGAGGGTCTGGGCCTGCCGGTGGTCTGGGATTTTCGCAGCGCGGATATTCGGCTGGGGGGCGAGGGCGCGCCCCTGGCCCCGTTCTTTCATTTCGCCTGTGCCAAGTGGATCGGGGCTGAGGAGCCGCTGGCGTTTCTGAACCTTGGCGGGGTCGGGAATATCACCTGGCTTGATCCGAGGTTTGCGCGGCCAGAGGAGCCGGGGGCCATTCTGGCCTTTGATACCGGCCCGGCCAATGCGCCGATCAACGATCTCATGCTGGCGCGGCGCGGAGAGGCGTTTGACCGCGATGGCGCCTTGGCGCGACAGGGCGAGGTGGCGCAAGGGGCGTTGGAGCTGTTCCTGGATGAGCCCTACTTCCTGCGGATGCCGCCCAAGTCGCTGGATCGGGACACATTCGCCGACATGATCGGATTGGTGGGCGAGTTGGGCGATGCGGATGCGGTGGCGACGCTGACCGGCATGGCGGCGGCGGCGATCCTGCGCGGGATGGAGCATTGCCCGCGCCCGCCCGCGCGCTTGCTGGTGACGGGCGGCGGGCGGCATAACGCCGTGATGATGCAGATGCTGCGCGCGGCCCTCGATTGCCCGGTGGAGCCGGTCGAGGCGGTGGGGCTCGATGGGGATATGCTGGAGGCGCAGGCCTTTGCCTATCTGGCGGTGCGGGTGGCGCGGGGACTGCCTACGTCCTGCGCCAGCACCACGGGGGTGCGCGCCGCCGTGTCGGGCGGGACAATCAGCCGGGTGGAGGGGCGGTGATGGAGTATGATCTGGATGGTGGAGCGGGGTCTGGGCTGCGGCTTGGGATGATCGTGCTCAGCACCGATGAAACGGTGGAATACGAGGCGCGGATGGCGCTGGCGGGGCGGGATGTGAACCTGCTGCACGCGCGCATTCCGGCGCAGGCCGATGTGACGCCCGAGGATCTGGCGCGCATGGCGCCCGAGATGACGCGCACGGCGGCGCTCTTGCCGCGCGGGTTGCAGGCGGTGGCCTATGCCTGCACCTCGGGGGCGACGATCATCGGATCGGACGAGGTGGCGCGGCTGATCCATCTGGCGCATCCCGGCGTTCCGGTCACGAACCCGCTGAGCGCCGTGATCGCGGCGCTGCATCGGTTGCAGGTGCGGCGCATCGCGATGGTCACGCCCTATGTGCGCGAGGTGAGCGGGCCGATGGCGGCGGCGCTTGGCGCGGCGGGGATCGAAGTGATCCATGCGGTCAGTTTCGGGCAGAAAGAGGATTGGACCGTGGCGCGCATCACCGAGGCCAGCACGCGGCGGGCCATGCTGGAGGCGGGACGTGTGCCGGGGGTGGAGGCGGTTTTCGCCAGTTGCACCAATTTGCGCACCTTCGGCGTGATCGGGGCGGTGGAGGCGGAATTGGGCCTGCCGGTCGTCACCTCGAATCAGGCACTCTTGTGGGATATGCTGCGCCGGGCCGGGGCCGATGCGCGGGGATGGGGGCCGGGGCGGCTCTTTGCGATGGAACATGGAAAGATCGACGCATGAAGAATGAACCGCTGAAACCCGCAACGATTGCCGCGCAGGCGGCTGGGGCCAAGGACACGGCGACAGGCGGCGTGGTGCCGGGCATCTCGCTGGCCACGACCTATACGCGGGATGCAGACTATGCGCTGCTGCGGCCTGACAACATGTATGGGCGCGATCAGAACGACACGGTGAGGCAGGCCGAAGAGGTGATCCGGCAGTTGGAGGGGGCTGCGGCGACGCTGCTCTTTCCCAGCGGCATGGCGGCGGTGGCGGCGGTGTTTCGCGCGCTGCCCAGTGGTGCGCGGGTGGTGATGCAGACCGGCATTTACTGGGGCACGCTGAAATGGGTGCGGGCCTATTGTGTGCGCCGCGCGATCCTGCTGGACGAGATTGACGCGTCGGACCCGGCGGCCCTGGCGGCGGCGTGCCGGTCTTCGGCGGATATGGTCTGGATCGAGACACCGTCGAACCCGTGGCTGAAAACGGTCGAGATCGCCACAGCGGCGGGGATGGCGCATAAGGCGGGGGCCATTCTGGTGGTCGATGGCACGGCGGCGACGCCGGTGCTGACGCGGGCGCTGGATCTGGGCGCGGATATTGTCATGCATTCGGGCACCAAGGCGCTGAACGGGCATTCCGATGTGTTGGCGGGGGTGCTGTCCTGCCGCGAGCCGGGCAATCCCATGTGGCAGGAGATCGTGACCGACCGGCATGATGCGGGGGCGGTGATGGGGCCGTTCGAGGCGTGGCTCTTGATGCGGGGGATGCGCACGCTGCCGCTCAGGATGGAGCGGATGTGCGAGAATGCGCTGGCCGTGGCAAGGTATCTGGAGGGGCATTCGCAGGTCGAGACGGTGCTTTACCCCGGATTGGAGAGCCACGCGGGCCATGCCATTGCCACGCGGCAGATGTGCGGCGGCTATGGCTATCTGCTGTCGGCCGTGGTGGCAGGCGGGCGCGAGCGGGCGTTGCAGGTGGCGGGGCGGTTGCAGCTTTTCCATCGGGCGACGTCGCTGGGCGGGGTCGAGAGCCTGGTGGAGCATCGCCATACGATCGAGCCGCATACGGGCATCCCCGAGGGGCTGTTGCGGTTTTCGGTGGGGATCGAGGATGCGGGCGACCTGATCGCCGATCTGGCGCAGGCGCTGGATGGGTAGGGGAAGTCTCGGGGCTTTTTGAGGTCCCGGGGCAGGCCCGGCATGGTTGCGGATGGGGAGCGCCCCGGCCTTGAGCCGGGGCCTTTTTTTGGGAATGGTGAGGTCCCGGGGCAAGCCCGGGACGGGGCTAGTGCGCCGAGCGGATCGCGGTCAGGAGCGCGTGATGCAGCGAGCCGGCTGACGAGCGCGGACCGATCACCGAGATATGGCGCGGGCTGTGGCAGAGCAGAAAGCATCCCATATGTTCGACCGCTGCGCGCTGCGCCTCGCCGCCTGCGAAGGCGCGGGTATTGGCGTTTGTGAGGCGTTCCAAGACATCGGCCAATCCGTCCCCCGTCAGATCAAAGCGGCACCAGGCGCCGGTCTGGTCGGTGACGCTGGCGGAGCCTTTGGCCTCTGCCGTGATCCGCTCTGCCAGATCTTCGTGGCTGTCAATCGGCGCGTCCAGCATCCATTGATCCGGTCCCATCCAGAAGGCGGTAAGGGTATCGCCCGCCATGCGGGCAGGGCCGGGGGCCGGGGCGCCGATCAGGGCGGTCACAAGGGCCGTGGCCTGCGCCTCGTGCCCGAGGCGGGCAGCGACGGAGGCCAGCGCGCGGTCGGTGACTTCGGTCAGGGTCACGGGACCGTGGTTGTCGATGCGGGGACGGGTGGCCCCGAGCGGGCTGATGGCGATGAGATCATGCACGGAGGCGCTCTCCTTCTGGATCGACGAAATGGGCGCTGACGACTTCGACTTCGTGGTCAAAGCCGGTCAGGGGCGAGACAAGGCGCAGGATTTCGCCCATGCGGGTATCGCCCGATTTGAGGAAGGCCAGCGCAATGGAATGCCCCAGGTTGGGCGAGTAGCAGGCAGAGGTCACATAGCCCTGATCATGGGCGGCATCGACCGGGCTGCCCTTGGTCATCAGGTGCGCGCCGGCGGGCACGGGTTTGGAGCGATCCACAGGGCGCAGGCCGACGAGGCGCAGCGCGTCCGGCGCATTGAGACCCTCACGGCGGGAGAGCACGGCACCGATCGAGTCCTTGTTGGTCGAGACCATCTTGCCCATTCCGAGATTGAGGGCGGTGGTGGTGCCGTTCAGCTCGTTGCCGGCCGCGTGGCCCTTTTCGATACGCATGACGCCGAGCGCCTCGGTGCCGTAGGCGACCACGTCGAATTCGCGCCCCGCCTCCATCAGGCGGCGGATCATGGCATCGCCATAGCGCGTGGGCACGGCGATTTCATAGGCCAGTTCGCCCGAGAAGGAGATGCGGAAGAGCCGCGCGCGCAGGCCGCCGCAAACCGTGATCTCGCCGCAGGCCATGAAGGGGAAGCCCTCGTTGGAGATGTCGAACTTGGGGTCGACCACCTTTTGCAGCAGTTTGCGGGCGTTGGGGCCAGCCACGGAAAACTGCGCCCAGGCCTCGGTCGTGGAGATGAGTTGCACATCCATGTCCGGGCAGAGGCACTGGCGCACGAATTCCATGTGGCGATAGACCGTGACCGCGTTGGCGGTGGTGGTCGTGACCACGAAATGATCCTCGGCCAGGCGTGCGGCGGTGCCGTCATCCATGGCAATGCCGTCCTCGCGCAGCATGAGGCCATAGCGGGTGCGCCCGACGGGCAGCTTGGCGAAGGCGTTGCAATAGATCTTGTTGAGGAAGGCGGCGGCATCCGCCCCCTGCACGTCGATCTTGCCCAGGGTCGTCACATCGCAGATGCCGACGGAAGCGCGGGTTTGCAGGACTTCGCGGTCCACGCTCTGCCGCCAGTGGGTTTCGCCGGGGCGCGGGAACCATTGGGCGCGCAGCCACATGCCCACCTCGACAAAGACCGCGCCCTGTTCCTCGGCCCAGAAATGGCTCGGGGTCTTGCGGGTGGGGCGGAAATCCTTGCCGCGCGCGCGGCCCGCAAAGGCCCCGATGGCGGTGGGGGTATAGGGCGGGCGGAACATGGTGGTGCCCACCTCGGGGATGGATTTGCCCGCCACCTCGGCCATGATCGCGAGACCGGCGGTGTTCGAGGTCTTGCCCTGATCGGTGGCCATGCCAAGCGTGGTATAGCGCTTGAGATGCTCGACGGAGACGAAATTCTCCTGATGTGCCAGTTTCACATCCTTGGCGGTCACGTCGTTCTGTTGGTCGACCCAGGCGCGCTTGGCCCCTTTGACATGCCAGAACGGGGTGATGGCGAGCGGCGTATCCTCGGCCTGCGGCAGGTCGGGGCGGGTGGCGCTGTGGCCAAGCTCTGTGGCGATCCGGGCCGCGATGTCGGCCCCGGAGGTGAGGGCGGCATGGGTCGAGAAGAGACCGTTGGCCGCCCCTGCGACCACCATGCCCTCGGGCAGGGTGCCGCCGGGGACGAAGGCGTGAATATCGGCGTTCCATGTGGGGCGGCCACGCTGATGGCAGGTGAGGCTGACGTTGGGGTTCCAGCCGCCCGAGACGCCGAGCGCGCCGCAGCGGATCGTGCGGCGGCTGCCGCGTGCATCCGTCACCTCGATCCGTGACAGGCCAAGGCGGCCCGAGGTGTTTGTGACGGTGCCGCCCGCGATCACCTCGTACCCGTTGCCCTTGGGGGCCTGCGCGCGCGTGTCGATCACGGCGGCGACGGTGACACCCTTGGCGCGCAAGTCCTGTGCGGTGCGGTGGCCGTCGTCGTTGTTGGTAAAGACGGCGATTTCCGGTGCCGGGGTGGCGGCCCAGCGGTTGGCATAGGCGCGCAGCGAGCCTGCCAGCATGATGCCGGGGCGGTCGTTGTTCTCGAACACGATGGGGCGTTCGGTGGCCCCGGCGGCAAGGATGGCGCGGCGCGAATAGATGCGCCACAGGATCTGGCGCGGCTTGCCCTCGGGGGGGACGGGCAGGTGATCGCTCACGCGTTCGAGCGCGCCGTAGATGCCGTGATCGAAAGCCCCGAGCACGGTGGTGCGGGTCATGAGGCGGACATTGGGCAGGGCGGCCAGACGCTCGGTGGCCTCGGCGGCCCAATCGGCGCCAGATTGTTGGCCAAGTCCATAGGTTTCGATGTTGAGGCGGCCACCGGGCAGGGAATCTTCATCCGCGAGGATGACGTTGAGACCGGATTCGCCCGCGGTCAGCGCCGCCGCCAGACCGGCGGGACCAGCACCGATGATCAGCAGGTCGCAGTGCAGATAGCCCTTGTCGTAGCTGTCGGGGTCGGCTTGCAGGCTGAGCGAGCCGAGGCCCGCGGCACGGCGGATGATCGGCTCGTAGAGTTTTTCCCAGAAGGCCGCGGGCCACATGAAGGTTTTGTAGTAGAACCCGGCGGCAAAGAAATTCGACAGGCGGTCGTTGATCGCGAGCGCATCAAAGGCAAGCGAGGGCCAGCGGTTCTGCGACTGCGCGGTGAGGCCGTCGAAAAGCTCGGCGGTGGTGGCGCGGGTGTTGGGTTCGCGCCGCGCGCCGTCGCGCAATTCGACAATGGCGTTGGGTTCTTCGGAGCCCGCCGAAAGGGGGCCGCGCGGGCGGTGGTATTTGAACGAGCGGCCCATCAGGCGCACGCCATTGGCCAGCAGCGCCGAGGCGAGGGTATCGCCGGGATGGCCCTTCATCCATTTGTCGTCGAAGCGGAAGGAAATGGTGCGGCTGCGGTCGATCAACCCGCCAGCGAGGCGATTAACTTGGGTCATTTGGAGCGTCCTTCGCGGCGGGCCACGTCACGGGCCAATTCCACCGAAGTGATTTCATGGGTGAGTGTGTTGCGGGTGACGACAAGCCAGCTTCGGTCGCCCTGTTCGTGGAACCATAGTTCCCGATGGGCACCGGCGGGGTTGTCGCGCAGATAGCCGTAGTCGATGAACTGCTCCAACGCGTCGGGCGCGTCGGGGTCGGGCCGGTTGATGAGGGCGGCGTCGCCCTTGTAGACGAATTCGCTGGCGTCGCGGGGGCCAAGGAGGGGGTGATTGATCAGCATGGTGCGCGCTCCCTCAATGCAGGTTGGGCTGGTTGCCCATGCCCTTTTCGTCGATCATCAGCCCCTTGGCGAAGCGATCGAAACGATAGGCGGTGGCGGTGGGATGGGGGGTGTCGGTGGCCAGCAGATGCGCGTAGACAAAGCCTGACGCGGGCGTGGCCTTGAACCCGCCATAGCACCAGCCGCCGTTGAAATAGAGGCCGCCGATATGGGTGCGGTCGATGATGGGCGAGCCGTCCATGCTCATGTCCATGATGCCGCCCCACATGCGCAGGAGGCGCGCGCGCCCGATCATCGGGAAAATCGCCATGCCGCCTTCGCAGACATCCTCGACCACGGGCAGGTTGCCGCGTTGGGCGTAGGAATTGTAGCCGTCGATGTCACCGCCGAACACAAGCCCGCCCTTGTCGGACTGGCTGCAATAGAAATGACCGGCGCCAAAGGTGATGACACCCGGCAGGACGGGTTTGAGACCCTCGGACACGAAGGCCTGCAACACGTGGCTCTCGATCGGAAGGCGCATGCCCGCATGCGACATGAGCCGCGAGGACGAGCCTGCGACGCAGGCGCCGACCTTTTTCGCGCCGATGAAGCCGCGCGAGGTTTCGACCCCGAGGCATGTGCCGTTCTCGATGCGGAAGCCGGTGACTTCGCAATTCTGGATGATGTCGACGCCGCGCTGGTCGGCGGCGCGGGCATAGCCCCAGGCGACCGCATCATGGCGCACGGTGCCGCCGCGATGCTGGGCGAGGCCGCCCTTGATCGGGAAGCGCGCGTCATTCACGTTGAGAAACGGATAGCGCGCGACGATCTGCGCCGTGGTCATGAGTTCGGCATCCGCGCCGTTCAGCATCATCGCATTGCCGCGCCGGGTAAAGGCATCGCGCTGCGCGTCGGTGTGGATCAGGTTCAGAATCCCGCGCTGGCTGACCATGGCGTTGTAGTTGAGGTCCTGTTCGAGACCTTCCCAGAGCTTGAGCGAGAATTCATAGAAAGGCTCATTCCCGTCGAGCAGGTAGTTGGAGCGGATGATGGTGGTATTGCGCCCCACGTTGCCGCCGCCGATCCAGCCTTTTTCCAGCACGGCGATGCGCGCCTGCTTGAATTCCTTGGCCAGGTAATAGGCCGTGGCAAGGCCGTGCCCGCCGCCGCCGATGATGACGTAATCATAGGATGATTGCGGCGCGGCATCGCGCCATGCGGGGCCCCAGCCGCGGTGGCCGGTGAGGGCCTCTTTGATGACCTTGAATCCTGAATAGCGCATTGTATCCGACTCCTTTGCCCCAATTTCGGGGAAAAAGGGCGGCTATGGTATATCGAATTCGGTCAAAGCAGGTCTCAAATCGGACTCTGTGACAAAATGATTGAGCGCGCTGGTCGCGCGGCGGGTGATCAGTCGGCGCGGATCGCCTCGAATTCGAGAATGATGCTGACCGCATCGCCCACGAAATCGGGCAGGGCATAGGTGCTGCCGAAATCGCTGCGCAGGATTTCAGCCGTGGCGGAGATGCCGAGCGTTTCCTTGCCATGGCAACAGGGGTAGTCGGCGCGTTTGTTGAGGGTCACATCGAGGGTCACGGGCTGGGTCACGCCCCGGATCGTGAGATCGCCGGTGACGGTGCCGGTGGTCTCGGAGGTGGGGGTGCTGTCGGTGGCGGTGAAGGTGATCATCGGATGGGCGCCCGCGTCGAGAAAGTCGGTGGAGCGGACATGCTCGTCGCGCTTCTCGTGATCCGTATCGACGCTGCCCGCGCCGATGCGGGCGGTCACGTCGCCCAGGTCCTGTGTGTCGGGATCGTAGGTAAAGCTGCCTTCGATGTCTGAAAACCGGCCGAGGACCTTGGCATAGCCTGCGTGCATGATGGTAAAGGCCACGACCGCATGGTCGGGGTCGATCTGCCATGTCGCGGGTTCGGCCTGTGCGGGGGGCGCGAGGCCAAGGGCCAGCGTTGCGCCGAGGGCTGTCAGTCTGAAGGCGGTCATGCGGTATCTCCCTTGTGTGGCTCAGGCGTCAGGCGGTGTTGGCGTGGATGGTCTGGTCATGCCGCGCGGGGCGGCGATCCTCGGGGATGTCGAAAAGGCCGGTGGATTGCGACCAGCGGCTGAGGCGGGGCAGGGTGGTGAGCACCGCCACCGGAATGGACAGGGTCAGCGCCAGCAGCACCGGCGCGCCAAAGATCAGCGCCCAAGGGGCCTGAACCCAGAACCAGAGGCAAAGCCCCGCGCCCAGCAGGGTTTGCGGCCAGAGCACGCGCGCGGCCTCATGCCATTCGAGGCGCTCGCGCGAGCGTTGTTGCGCGCTCCAGCCGATGCGCTGGCCAAAGATCAGACCGATGGCGAATTGCGTGAGCGCGACCGCCACGACCGGCGAGGTGAGCATCGAAAAGACAATCTCGACCAGCCCGCCCGCCAGCACGCGGGCGCGCCCGCCATAGGCCGCCGAGCGCGCGGGCGAGGCCAGCACTTGCGCCAGCCCCATGAGTTTGGGGCTGAGGCTGAGCGTCATCAGCACGGCAAAGAGGGCGAGACCGGCAGCGGCGGGAATGGCGTTGATCTGGTCGACGGTGCCAGCCAAGGCCGCGCCGATCAGGATGAAGGCAATCCACGCGGGAGAGCTGATATACATGAGGATTGCCAGCACCAGTTGCAGGCGGCTCACGGGTTTGAGGCCGGGCATGGACAGCAGTTTGAAATACTGCAGGTTGCCATTCATCCAGCGGAGTTCGCGGCGGATGAAATCGACCAGGCTGGGGGGATTTTCCTCGTAGCTTTCGGATTCCTCGGCCAGAACGCGCACCTCGTATCCGGCGCGGCGCATGAGCACCGCCTCGACCTGATCATGGCTGAGGATCGCGCCCGAAAGCGGCCCGCGCCCGGCGAGCACCGGCAACATGCAATGGTCGCGGAAGGGGGCGGTGCGGATCACGATGTTATGCCCCCAGTTGGGGCCGCAATCGCCCTGCCACCATGCGGAACCAAGCGTATAGGAGCGCATGCCGTGGCGCATGCCGAACTGAAAGGCGCGGGTAAAGAAGCTGCGGGCGGGCAGGCCGGTCACGAGGCTTTGCAACATGCCGATTTCGGGGCTGGCCTGCATCACGCGGATCAGGCGAAAGACGGTTTCGGCCCCCATTTCGCTATCGGCGTCGAGCGGCAGGAAAAGGTCGCTCTCGCCTTGCGGACCATGCAGGAATTCCGCGATATTGCCGGCCTTGTAGCCGGTGTTGTCGGTGCGGCGGCGGTAATAGATGGCCGCCATGGGCCGTGCGGCACGCCATTGCGCGATGCGCGCCTCTTCCTTGAGGGCGACGCGGGCGTCATCGGTATCGCTGAGCACATGGTAGGAAAAGCGCCCCGCATAGGGGCTGCGGGCGATTTCCTCTTCCAGGCGGCGCAGGCGGGCGATGGAGGCGTCCGGGTCTTCGTTGCGCAGCGGCATGACCACGGCGACCCGGGCCGTGATCGGCTCGTCGCCGCGGATGCGGGCAAGCGCCGGGGTGACATGAGCCGCGGCCGCCGCGCCATGGCGCAGGTCGAGCGCGAGGCCAAGGATGCTGTTCCACAGACCGATGGAAAGCCAGGGCAGGGTCAGAAGGAAGGCCGTGAGCATCGCACCTTCGGCCCATGTAATGCCGAGCGGCAGAAAGAGCGCGAACATCGCGGCAAAGAGTGCTGCGACCGTGACCACGTTGAGCGCCAGCACGATGCGGCGGCGGGTGGCCAGCGCGGGCGCACGCCGCAGATGCGGCGCAATCGGCGTCACGGCAGGCGCGGTCGGTCGGTTCGGGGTCAACTCTGTCACGATGGGTCTCTCGCGCTGATTGTGTGCCACAGTTATGGCGATGCTGGCGCAGGTCCAATGAAATTATTGTGCGCGCGCGGGGTTTTGCCGATGCGATCCCGAGGCTTGACGCAATCGGAGCGCGTGTTACGTCTCGCCTGCCATGCAAGGAAGGAAAGCCCCATGTTTGCCGTCGAAGTTCGCGATCACATCATGATCGCCCATTCCCTGCCCGATCCCGTCTTTGGCCCCGCGCAGGGGGTGCATGGGGCGACATTCGTGGTCGATGCCGCATTCTACACCGAGGATATTGATGCGCATGGGCTGGTGGTGGACATCGGCCTTGCGTCGGAGGCGCTGGCGCGGGTGCTGGCACCGTTGCGCTATGGCAATCTGGACGACAAGCCCGAGTTCAAGGGCAAGTTCACCACAACGGAATTCCTGTGCCATCACATCTGGACCGGGCTGCGCGACATTGCCCGCGCCGAGGGTCTGGGCGATGCGGGGCGATTGGCCCGTATCCGGGTGATGCTGCACGAAAGCCATGTGGCGCGCGGCTGGTACGAGGCGGACATCTGAGATGGGGTTTGACCCCCGATGGCTGGCGCTGCGGGAACCGGCGGACGGGGTGGCGCGGGATGCGTCGCTCTTGCGCCGCGCCGTGGCGCTGGCTGGGCCGGGGGGCTGCGTGCTCGACCTTGGGTGCGGCACCGGATCGACCTTGCGCGCCTTTGAGGATGTCGGGGCCTCGGGCGCGGGGTGGCGTCTTTTCGACAATGACGCGGACCTGCTGGCGCGGGCGGCGGTGCTGCATCCGGAGGCGAAAATCTGTCAGGGGGATCTGGCGGAGATCGACGCCCTGCCGCTTGGGGGTGTGCGGCTGGTGACGGCCTCGGCGCTCTTTGACCTCGTGTCGCGGGACTGGGTCGCGGCATTGGCGGCGCGGTTGGCGGCGCAAGGCGCGGCGCTCTATGCCGCGCTCAGCTATGACGGCGTGATGCGCTGGTCGCCCGAGGATGCGGAGGATGCGGCGATCACCGCGCAGTTCAACGCGCATCAGCGGGGCGACAAGGGCTTTGGCGCGGCCCTTGGCCCGGAGGCGGCAGAGACCGCTGCCGGGATATTCGCGTCGCTGGGTTACGAGGTGCATCTCGCGCCAAGCCCATGGCGGTTGGGGCCGGAGGTGGCGGAGATGCAGAGCCTGCTGCTCGCGGGGATTGCGCAGGCGGCGGGCGAGGCGGGATACACCGGGGCAGAGGGCTGGCAGGCGCGGCGCCTGCGGGCGCTTGCCGGGGGATGGGCGGAAATCGGCCATCTCGACCTATTGGCGGTGCCGCCGGGGGATGGCCGACGGGCATGACATTTTTGAAAACCCGTCTATCTCTGCTATGCAGACCATAACGCGACCCGCCTTGGCCTGCGCAACCCTGACGATCAACCGATACGCAACGCGAAACGGAGACCCGGATGCAGAGTGCTGAAGTCACCCCCAAGGTCTGGGAGCATATTCTTGCGGCGCGCGCGGGGCGGGCGTGCCTGTGTTGCGGGGAGTGGGCGACGGGCGAGCGCGCGGCGATGGCGCTCTATGGGTCGATGCTGGCCGCGCCCGGCACGCCGCAGGTCGTGGCGCAGATCGGGCAATCGCTGGACGGGCGGGTGGCCACCGTCACGGGCGATGCGGCGGATGTGTCAGGCCCGGACGGGCTGGCGCATCTGCACCGGATGCGCGCGCTGGTCGATGCGGTGATCGTGGGCGTCAAGACCGCCCTGCACGACGACCCGCGCCTGACCGTACGTCTGGTGCCGGGGCAGAATCCGGCGCGGGTGGTGATTGATCCCTCGGGGCGGTTGCCGAATGACGCGCGTTTGTTCGCAGAGGACGGCACGCGTCGGATCGTCATTCAGGAGGTGGACAAGCCGCGCCCCGAGGGTGTCGAGATCATCCGCCTGCCGCGCAAGGACTGGATTTCGCCCCCTGCCATTGTCAGCGCCCTGCGCAAACTGGGGCTGCATCATCTGATGGTGGAGGGCGGGGCCATCACGATCGCGCGTTTCATAGAAGCGGATATGCTGGCGCGGCTGCATGTGGCGGTGGCGCCGCTCTTGATCGGGGCGGGGCCGCAGGGCCTGACCACGCGCCCCGTGGCGCGGCTGGCGCAGGCGCGGCGGCCCGAAACGCAGGTTTACGGACTTGGTTCGGACGTGCTCTTTGATTGCGTGATGGGCGCGCGGGTGGCGGCGGAGGTCTGGCCGCATGCGCGCCAGCCGGCCGCGCGGCTGGGGTGAGGGGCATGGCGCAAGCGGCGCGCGCGCTCTGGATCGTGGCGCCGGGGCAGGTGGAGCTGCGCCCCGTGGCGGTAGAGCCGGGGCCGGACGATGTCGTGGTCGACACGCTCTACACCGGGATCAGCCGGGGCACCGAGCGGCTGGTTTTCGAGGGCCGGGTGCCCGAGAGCGAGCACGCCACGATGCGCGCCCCATTGCAGGAGGGCGCGTTTCCCGCGCCGGTCAAATACGGCTATTGCGCCGTGGGGCGCGTGAGCACGGGGGATCGGGCGGGGCAGGTGGTCTTTGTGCTGCACCCGCATCAGACATGCTTTGCCTGCCCCGCGCAAATGGCGGTGCCGGTGCCGGATTGCGTGCCGCCTGCGCGGGCGGTGCTGGCGGCCAATATGGAAACCGCGCTCAATATCCTGTGGGATGCGCAGGTGGCACCTGGCGACCGGGTGGCGGTGATCGGCGCGGGCACGGTGGGGGCGCTCGTGGGCTATCTTGCGGCGCGGGTGCCGGGAACGGATGTCACCTTGATTGACCGCGACGGGGCGCGGGCTGCGCTGGCCGAAGCGTTCGGGTGTCGGTTTGCGCAGCCTGAGGCGGCGCAGGGCGATGCGGATGTGGTGATCCATGCCACGGCCAGCCCCGCAGGGCTTGGCACGGCGATCAGGATTGCGGGGGTCGAGGCGCGGGTGGTCGAGGCCAGCTGGTATGGCAGCGGCGAGATCGGGGTTGCCCTTGGTGGTGCGTTTCACCAGCGGCGGTTGCAGATCATCTCGTCCCAGGTGGGGCGTATCCCGGCCAGCCATGCGGCACGCTGGGATTATCGGCGGCGGATGGAGGTGGCGCTGCGGCTCTTGGCCGATCCGGTGCTGGATCGGTTGATTTCGGGCGAGACCCGGTTTGACGATCTGCCGCGCGACTACCCGGCGATCCTGGCCGCGGCGGACACCCTCTGCCATCGGGTGCGCTATGGCGCGTGAGGCGGGGCGCGCGTTGGCCTTTGCCGTGCCGGGTGATCCGGAGCTGACGACGGGGGGATACCTCTACGACCGGCGGTTGGCGGAGGCATTGGTGGCGCGGGGTATCAGGCTGCGGCATCTGCGGTTGGGGGACAGTTTTCCGCATCCCGATGCGCGCGACATGGCGGATGCGCTGGCGCAACTGGGTGCGTTGCCGCGCGACTGTCCGGCCCTGGTGGACGGGCTGGCCTATGGCGCGCTCGACCCGGACGGGGTGGCGCGTCTGGCGGCCCCGATGGTGGCGCTGGTGCATCATCCCCTCGCGCTGGAACCGGGGCTGAGCGCGCCACAGGCGCAGGCCATGGCCGCGCGGGAGCGGGCCAACCTGAGCCGGGCGCGGCATATCGTGGTGACGAGCGGGCATATCGCGGGCCTCTTGCAAGAGACTTATGGTGTGGCACCGGAACGGATCAGCGTGGCGCGGCCGGGGTTTGTGGCCCCGAACCTGCGCCCGGTGCCGGAGGTGCCACCGCTGATCCTGTCGGTGGGGCTCTTGGCGCGGCGCAAGGGGCATGACGTGCTCTTGCGGGCCTTGGCGCGGATCACCGATCTGGATTGGCGGGCGGTGATTGTCGGGCGCTTGCACGAGCCCGGGACAGTGGCGGCGTTGCGCGCGCTGCGGGCCGATCTGGGGTTGTGGGACCGGGTCGAGATCGCGGGGGAGATTACGCAGACGGCGCTGGAGGCGCTGTATGGGCGCGCCACGCTCTTTGCGCTGGCGACGCGTTACGAGGGCTATGGCATCGTGTTTGACGAGGCGATGGGCCATGGGCTGCCGATCATCAGCACGCAGGCGGGGGCGGTGCCAGAGACGGTGGCCCCCGGCGCGGGCATTCTGGTGCCGCCCGAGGATGACGCGGCCTTTGGCGAGGCGCTGCGGCGGATGCTGAACGAGCCTGCGTTGCGGGCAGGCTGCGCCTTGGCGGCGCGGCAGGCGGCGGCGGGCTTGGGCGATTGGGCGGCGGCGGCGCAGGTGGTGGCCGACGCGGTGCGGGTTCACACCTCGGCGGAGTAGTCGAGCACGCGCTCGCGGTGTTTGCCGCGCAGGTCAGAGGGCGTCACGCCGTAGAATTTCTTGAACGCCGTGGAGAGCGTGCCGGTCGAGCCAAAGCCGGTGGCGGTGGCGATGTCGATCAGCGGCAATTTCGTGCTCTGGATCAGGTGATGGGCGCGGCGCACGCGCAACTGTTTGTAGTAATGCCCCGGCGAGGTTTCGAACACGGCGCGGAAACGGCGCTCGAGGCAGCGCTGCGAGGTGTCGACCTCATCGGCGATGTCCGCGATGGAGAGCGGCTCGCTCAGGTTGTCTTCCATGATGGCGAGGGCATCCGACACGGCCTTGTCAAAGAATTTGTGGAACGCCTCGGGGGCGAAGGGCTGTGTGCTGGAACTGGTGCGGATTTCCGGCAAGAGCAGGTGACGGCCGATTTCGGTGATTTCCGACACGGGCAGGTCGCGGGCCAGGAGCCCGATCACAAGCTCGGCCGTGGCTGCGCGCCCGGCGGCGGTGATGATGCCGTTGGAAAACTCCGACAGGTTCTCGGTCAGGCGCGGCTGATCCTGGGTCTCGCGCAGGATCACGGCATCGGCCCAATGGGTCGTGACGGCGCCGGTTTCGATCTGGGTGCGCGAAATGAAGGTGGTCGCGGCATCCGCCAGCAGGATCACCGAGCGCCCGAGCCGCCGCATGCTGCGGATTCGTGCCATCCAGACGGCCGGATCGGCCGTTTTCGAGGCGATGACGATCAGGAAATCCGCGAGGCAGTGATCGGGGATGACCGGCTCGGCCCGCACGAGCCCGGCACCGCTGCTTTGCACGAGGCCGGGACGGTCGGAGATGATGCGCCAGCCGAAATGCTCAGCGCCATGCACCTTGTTGGCGATTTGCAGGGTGTGGATGATCGAGGCCAGTTCGAGATCGCAGTATTTGCGCTGCACGAAGATTTCAAAGAGAACCTTTGGGTCCTCTGCGGTGACGATGGGGCGTGGGCTTTGGCTGGTCATGGCGATTCTATAGACCGGAATGTGCGGGATAAAAACCTTGATTGATCGTGCGGCAGGATCAAGCGCTTGTTGCACGGGACATCGGGGCTGTTGCGTCGAGCGGTGCTCGTGTATCCTGTGGGCGAACACGAACCGGGAAACGGCGGATGAGCAGGATCATTGGCATGGGGCTGGCGCTTGCGCTGGCGATCGGCGGCGCGGGTGTGCGCGCGCAGGAGGCTGCGTTCAGCGGTCTGGCGCGGCTCGATGCCGAAGGCAGCGCCATCGCGGACACGGCGCGCGGGGTCGAGATGACCCTGAGCCTGTCGCAGGGCGTGCCCTACCGTGTCTATACGCTCGATGCGCCGCCGCGCCTCGTGCTTGATTTTCAAGAGGTGGATTGGCAGGGGATCGGAGCGCGCGATCTGATTGCGGGGGCGCGGGTCAAGGGCTTGCGATTGGGTCAGATCCGGCCCGGTTGGTCGCGCATGGTGGCGGACCTGGACGCGCCCTATCCTCTGGATCGGGCCGGGCTGGAGATCGACCGCGCAAGCGGGCGGGCGGCTCTGCGGGTCGTGCTTGGGGCGGCGGATGCCGAACGCTTTGCCGCCACGGCGGGCACGCCTGCGTTGCCCGGGTGGGACCTGCCCGACCCCAAGACCGCGTTGGCGGCTGCACCTGTCCGGGTGCCGGGCGCGGGGCCGCTGGTGGTGGTGCTTGATCCGGGGCATGGCGGGATTGATCCGGGCGCCCAGGAGGGCGCGTTGACCGAAAAGGAGCTGATGCTGCAATTCGCGCAGGAATTGCGCGATGAATTGCTGCGGGCGGGGGGATTCGAGGTGGTTCTGACGCGCGAGCGCGACGAGTTCGTGAGCCTCGAGCGGCGCGTGGCGCTGGCGCATTGGGCCGGTGCGGATGTGTTTCTGTCGCTTCATGCCGATGCGCTCTCGGGGGCGCAGGCGCGCGGGCTGTCGGTCTATACGCTGTCCGAGAGTGCCTCGGACAAGGCCAGTGCTGCGCTCGCCGAACGGCACAATCGTGCCGATATGCTGGCCGGTGTGGACCTGAGCGGCAAGGACGATGTGGTGGCCGATGTGCTGATGGATCTGGCGCGGGTCGAGACGCAGCCGCGCACCGCGCATCTGGCGCAGGCCTTGATCGAGAGCTTTGCCGCTCAGGATGTGCCGCTCTTGACGCGGCCGTTGCGGCGGGCGGGGTTTTCGGTGTTGAAGGCCCCCGATATTCCGTCGGTCCTGATTGAATTGGGGTTTCTGTCCAGCCCGCGCGATCTGGCGCGGTTGCGCGATGAAGAGGGGCGGGCCCGGATCGCCACGGCCCTGCGTATGGCGCTGACCGCATGGCGGGATGCGGACGTCGCGCGCGCGGGATTGGTCCGCCAGTGACGGGGGCGGAGGCCCTGACCCGGCGGAATGTGGCGCGCGGGTCCGCCCATTCCCTTTTGACCCCGAGGGCCGCTATGCCTATATCGGGGCCAGCAAGCATGCGGGGGCGCTTTTGATACGTGCGATTCTCAGCCTTTTCGGCACTGTCTTTAGTTTGATCACGCTCGTGGTGGTGGTGATCGGGCTGAGCATTGGTGCCGTGCTGCATATCTATGGTCAGGATTTGCCCAGCCATGAGAGCCTTGCCAATTACACGCCACCGACCATCAGCCGGATTTATTCGGGCGAGGGGCGGATCATCGACGAATTCGCGCGCGAGCGGCGGTTGTTCACGCCGGCCGAGGATATTCCCGACCTTGTGAAACAGGCATTCATCAGCGCGGAGGACAAGAATTTCTACACACATGGCGGTTACGACGCGGTGGGTATCGCCTCGGCCATTGTGGATGCGGTCAAGTCACGGGGGCGCAATGTGCGCGGGGCCTCGACCATCACGCAGCAGGTGATGAAGAATTTCCTCTTGTCCGGCGACCGGCAGATGGAGCGCAAGATCAAGGAGATCATTCTGGCCACGCGGATCGAGGAGACGCTGAGCAAGGACGAGATTCTCGAGCTCTATCTCAACGAGATTTTTCTGGGTCAGAACAGCTATGGCGTGACTGCCGCCGCGCAGACCTATTTCAACAAGACCCTGACCGAATTGGCCCCGCATGAGGCCGCCACCATCGCCGCGATGCCGAAAGCGCCGAGCGATTATCACCCGGTGCGCGAGAAGGAGCGGCTCTTGGATCGCCGCAATTTCGTGCTGCGGGAGATGTTCGAGAATGGCTATCTGACGCAGGCGGCCTATGAGCAGGAGCGCGAAGCGCCCCTGCGGAGTGTGCAGAATGGCGATTTCCCGCCGTTCAGCGCCGAGTTGCCGCCGCGCGATTATTTCACCGATGAGATCCGGCGTCAGTTGAGCGCCGATTTCGGCGAGGGTGAATTCTTTACCGGCGGTCTGTCGGTGAGGGCGACCATTGATCCCGAGATGCAGGTCTTTGCCGCGCGGGCGCTGCGGCGCCAGTTGGAGAATTACGACCGGGGCCAGGGGCGCTGGCGCGGCACGGGCGAGAGCCTGCCTGCCGAGGTTCTGGACGATGAGGCCGCGTGGCGCGCGGCGCTGTCCGCGCTGAGCGTGGCGCGGGACATTGATCTGGATGGCGTGTGGCATCCGGCGGTGGTGCTGGGGATCGGCGATCAGGCCATGCAAGTGGGGATCGAGGGCGTCGAGGGTGTGCAGGAGGTGCCGCGCAGCGACATCAAATGGCTGCCCAAGGATTTCAAAGCGACCTTTGATCTGGGCGATGTGGTGCATGTGCGCGCCGTCACCAAGGATGGGGAATTCGTGAACTGGTCCCTGCGGCAGGTGCCCGAGGTGCAGGGCGGCTTTGTCGCGATGGATGTGAACACGGGCCGCGTGATTTCCATGCAGGGCGGGTTTTCCTATCAGGCCTCGGTGTTCAACCGGACCACGCAGGCGTTGCGGCAGCCGGGTTCGTCCTTCAAGCCGTTCGTTTATGCCGCCGCGCTTGACAGCGGCTATTCGCCCGCGACCATCGTGATCGACGCCCCGATCGAGATCAACACGCCTCAGGGTCTGTGGCGGCCGCGCAATTCGTCAAACAAGTTTTACGGCCCGACACCGCTGCGCACGGGCATCGAACAGTCGCGCAACCTGATGACCATCCGCCTTGCGCAGGAGGTGGGTATGGATGTGATCGCGGATTATGCCGAGCGCTTTGGTGTCTACGAGAACATGGGGCGGTTTCTGGCCAATTCGCTGGGGTCCGAGGAAACCACGCTTTACAATATGGTCGCGGCCTATGCGATGTTTGCCAATGGCGGTGAGCGGGTGCGCCCCACCCTCGTGGACCGCGTGCAGGATCGCTATGGCAAGACCGTCTATCGCCACGATCAGCGCGATTGCGTCGATTGCGATACCCCGGACATTCCTGGCGATCGCGGGCCGCGTATCGTGTCGGATCGGGAACGCGTGATGAATGCGGTCACGGCCTATCAGCTGACCTCGATGCTCAAGGGCGTGGTGGATCGTGGCACGGCGGCGGGGGCGATCAACCTGCCGGTGCCCGTGGCGGGCAAGACCGGCACCACCAATGACGCGCGCGACGTGTGGTTCGTGGGCTTTACCAGCAATATCGCGGCGGGCTGTTACATCGGCCATGACCAGCCGCGCGGCCTTGGGCGGTCGGCCTATGGCTCGTCGCTCTGCGGGCCGGTGTTTCAGGAGTTCATGGAGGAAGCGATCAAGAAATACGGCGGCGGTCCGTTCGAAGTGCCGCCGGGCGGTCATTTCCTCAAGATCGACCGGTTCACCGGCGCGCGCCTCTCGGATGATGCGACCGGCGACAATGTGGTGTCCGAATATTTCCGTGATGGCGAGGAGCCGATTTTTGGTGTGACCTATGACGGGGGCTTTGCCATGGGCAATGACCTTGATCTCTTCTCTGCGGGCGAACGCGAGCAGGTGCAGGAGGTCACGACCTCGACCGGTGAGAAGGCTCAGGTGGGCAACAAGGCCAGTTTCGGGTCGTTGAGTTCGGGTGGCTTGTACTAGGGCTCTCTTGCCCGGCCCGGCGCGCTGCGCTATCACCCGCACCTGACCAGACAAGGACATTCCGATGCGCGCAGAAACCCAGAACCTCGTGGCCGAGATCCAAAAGTCGTTGGAGCTGTTGCGGCAGCGGCTTGGGTGGGAGACCGCCCGTCACCGGCTGGAGGAATTCAACGCGCGGGTCGAGGATCCGACGCTCTGGGATGATCCCGCCCGGGCGCAGGCGCTGATGCGGGAGCGGCAGGCGCTTGTCGATGCGCTCGAGACCCATGACAGCATCAAGCAGGAGTTGGAGGATCATCTGGGTCTGATCGAACTGGGCGAAGCCGAAAGCGACACCGAGGTCGTGGCCGAGGCCGAGGCCGCGATCAAGGCGCTGGCCAAGGTGGCGGCCGCCAAGGAGCTGGAGGCGCTGCTTGATGGTGAGGCGGATTCCAACGATACCTTTCTGGAGATCAACGCAGGGGCCGGTGGCACGGAAAGCTGTGACTGGGCCTCGATGCTGGCGCGGATGTATGTGCGTTGGGCGGAGAAGCGCGGCTATACCGTGGAATTGCAGTCGGAGTCGGCGGGCGATGAGGCGGGAATCAAATCCGCCGCCTACAAGATCAGCGGCCATAATGCCTATGGCTGGCTGAAGTCCGAATCGGGGGTGCACCGGCTGGTGCGGATTTCGCCCTTTGACTCGGCGGCCAAGCGGCACACGTCGTTTTCCTCGGTTTGGGTTTATCCGGTGGTGGACGACAATATCGAGATCGAGGTCAACCCGTCGGATATTCGCATCGACACCTATCGCAGCTCCGGGGCGGGCGGGCAGCACGTGAACACCACCGACTCGGCGGTGCGGATCACCCATATTCCCACGGGAATCGTGGTGACGAGTAGCCAGAAATCCCAGCACCAGAACCGCGACATCGCCATGAAGGCGCTGAAATCGCGGCTCTACCAGCTGGAACTGGACCGGCGCAACGCCGCCATCAACGAGGCGCATGATGCCAAGGGCGATGCCGGCTGGGGCAATCAGATCCGGTCGTATGTGTTGCAGCCCTATCAGATGGTCAAGGACCTGCGCACCGGGGTCGAGACATCGGATACCAAGGGGGTGCTCGATGGAGATCTGGACGAATTCATGGCCGCCACGCTGGCGATGAATGTCAGCGGCAAGAGCCGCGCCGAGGCGCAGGGGAGTGATTGACCGGGGCGGGCCAGCCTGATTAGGGTGCGGTCCGTGGAAATTTGTGGTGGAATCCGGGGCGCTCTGGTGCTTTGCCGCTTCCAACCGCCGGTACGAGCGACTAGATAGTTAAATGAAATTCCCGGGGACCCTGCAACCGACCCCCGAGAAAGGGAGAGATTGAAATGCTGAACAATATTGGCCTTCCGGGGCTTCTTCTGATCGCGGTGGTGGTGCTTGTGCTGTTTGGGCGCGGCAAGATTTCCTCGCTCATGGGCGAAGTGGGCAAGGGCATCACCTCGTTCAAGAAGGGCGTCGCCGAAGGCAGCAAGGAGCTGGAGGACGCGGACAAGCACAGTGCCGAGTCGGCGCGTGACGTGACCCCGGTCGAAGACAAAGACAAGGCCTGATCCCTAGATGTTCGATCTTGGCTGGACGGAGCTTCTGCTCATCGGCATCGTGGCCTTGATCGTCGTCGGGCCCAAGGACTTGCCCGGAATGTTCCGGGCCGTGGGCAATTTCGTGGGCAAGGCCAAGGGCATGGCCCGGGAATTCAGCCGGGCAATGAATGACGCCGCCGATCAGTCCGGCGTGGGTGACATTCAAAAGACCTTCAAATCCGCCGCGAACCCGATGAAAACCGCGATGGATGAGGTGCGCAAGACCACCGACAGCGTTACGCGCGATCTGAACGCGGCGACCAAGCCGCCGCTCAGCGCCGAACAGCAGGCGGCTGCCGAAAAGGCCCGCGCCGCGACCGCCGAGATGGCAGAGGCGCGCAAGGCGGCGAAAGCCGAAGCCGCGCCGGAGAAGGCGGCGGCAAAGCCCAAGGCACCCGCCAAGCCCAAGACGGCGGCCAAGCCCAAGGCGGCGGCCAAGGCCAAGAAGACCAAGGCAGGGGATGAGGCATGAGCCCGCAGGACGAGATCGAGGACAGCAGCGCGCCGCTGATCGAGCATCTGGCGGAACTGCGCACGCGGCTGATCCGTTCGGTCATCGCCTTTGTCATCGGGATCGTGCTGGCCTTTGCCGTGGCCGAGCCGATCCTGCAATTTCTGCTGGGACCGATTGAGGCCACGCTGCGCGAGTTGGGCGATCCCTCGCCCACGATGCAGTACACCAGCCCGCAGGAATATCTGTTTACGCTGTTTCGCATCTCGATGGTCTTTGGCTTTGCTCTGGCCTTTCCGGTCATCGGATTCCAGATGTGGCGCTTTGTGGCGCCCGGTCTTTACAAGCAGGAAAAGAACGCATTTTTGCCCTTCATGATCGCCTCGCCGATCATGTTTCTTCTGGGGGCGTCCTTTGCGCATTTCGTGGTGACGCCGCTCGCGATGGCGTTCTTTCTTGGCTTTGCCGATGTGCCGTCGCTGATCGCGGACCTGATGACAGGGCTGGTGGGGGCCGAGGCCGTGCCGGGGGTCGCTGCTGCGCCCGAGACATCGGGTATTCGCATCACCTTTTTCGGCAAGGTGAACGAGAGCCTCGATATTACGCTGAAATTCATCATTGCCTTTGGTCTCTGCTTTCAGTTGCCGGTGTTGCTGACGCTGATGGGCAAGGCGGGGCTGGTGAGTGCGGGTGGCCTCAAATCCGTGCGCAAATATGCCGTGATCGGGATTCTTGTTCTCGCCGCGTTGGTGACGCCGCCCGATGTGATGACGCAATTGATCCTCTTCGTGGTGGTTTATGGCCTCTATGAGGTTTCCATCCAGCTTGTGACCTGGGTCGAGAAAAAGCGGGAGGCGGAGCTGCGCGCACAGGGCTTGTGGTTCGACGAGGAAGAGGCTGAGGATGCAGCCGAGGCCGAGGCGTCCGAGGAAAAAGGCAAGATCTGAATGAGTGATCCGTTGGACCGTATCGCCGCCGCGCTGGAGCGGATGGCCCCGGCACCGCTTTCAGCCCCTGATTTTGACGCGGCGGATGCCTTTGTCTGGCATGTCAGCCCCGATCGGCTGGAGCCGGTGCGGCAGGTGAGCCGGGTCGATATGTCCCTCTTGGTAGGGGTGGACCGGTCGCGCGACACGCTGTTGCAGAACACGCTGCAATTCGCGCGGGGATTGCCTGCGAACAATGCGCTCCTCTGGGGGGCGCGGGGCATGGGCAAATCAAGCCTTGTCAAAGCGGTGCATGCGGCGGTGCGGGCGCAGGACCTGCCGCTCAAGATCGTGGAATTGCAGCGCGAGGACCTGCCGTCGGTCAGCCGCTTGTTGAACCTCTTGCGCGGGTCGGAGGCGCGGTTCCTGCTCTTTTGTGACGACCTGTCGTTTTCCCATGACGATCAGCATTACAAGTCGCTCAAGGCGGTTCTGGATGGCGGGATCGAGGGGCGGCCCGACAATGTGGTGTTCTATGCCACGTCGAACCGCCGCCACCTGATGCCGCGCGACATGATCGAGAACGAGCGGTCATCGGCGATCAACCCGTCCGAGGCGGTCGAGGAAAAAGTCTCGCTCTCGGATCGGTTCGGGCTGTGGCTGGGATTCCATGCCTGCGATCAGGATCAGTATCTGGCGATGATCCGGGGCTATTGCGATGCCTACGGCGTCGAGATCGACGACGAGACATTGCGCGCCGAGGCGATCGAATGGCAGGCCACGCGCGGGGCGCGGTCGGGCCGGGTGGCGTGGCAGTATTTCACCGATCTGGCGGGGCGGCGCGGCGTCGCGGTCTAATCCTTGCGCGGATTTCACGGAAACTTGCGCGTTCCCTTTATGTTCTCAGATTTGTCTTGGAAGCGGCGGCTCTCTCGCCTATGTGTGGGAGAGGTGAGTCCGGGGGGTCAGAATGGCCGATCTGAAATATATCGAGGTGCGCGGCGCGCGCGAGCATAACCTCAAGAACATCGACGTGGATATTCCGCGCGATCAGCTTGTGGTGATCACCGGGCTGTCGGGATCGGGGAAATCGAGCCTCGCCTTTGACACGATCTATGCCGAAGGGCAGCGGCGCTATGTCGAATCCCTCAGCGCCTATGCGCGGCAGTTCCTCGACATGATGGAAAAGCCGGATGTGGACCATATCAGCGGTCTGAGCCCGGCGATTTCCATCGAGCAAAAGACGACGAGCAAGAACCCTCGTTCCACTGTCGGCACGGTGACGGAGATCTACGATTACCTCCGGCTGCTCTTTGCCCGTGTCGGCACGCCCTATTCGCCCGCCACCGGCCTGCCCATCGAGGCGCAGCAGGTGCAGGATATGGTGGATCGCGTCATGGCGATGGAGGAGGGCACACGCGCCTATCTGCTGGCGCCCATCGTGCGCGACCGCAAGGGCGAGTATCGCAAGGAATTTCTGGAACTGCGCAAATCCGGGTTTCAGCGGGTCAAGGTGGACGGGAAGTTCTACGAGTTGGACGAGCCGCCCACGCTCGACAAGAAATTCCGCCATGACATTGACGTGGTGGTGGATCGTCTGGTGGTGAAGGACGGGTTGCAGACGCGGCTTGCGGACAGTTTCCGAACGGCGCTCGACCTGGCGGACGGGATTGCGGTGCTGGAATCCGCGCCCAAGGAGGGCGAGCCGGAGCGGGTGATCTTTTCCGAGAAATTCGCCTGTCCGGTCAGCGGGTTCACCATCCCAGAGATCGAGCCGCGGCTCTTTTCGTTCAACGCGCCCTTTGGCGCCTGCCCGGAATGTGACGGGCTGGGGGCGGAGCTGTTCTTTGACGAGCGGTTGGTGGTGCCGGATGAGGCGCTGAAACTGGCGGATGGGGCGATTGCACCCTGGCGCAAGGGCAAGAGCCCCTATTTCACGCAGACCATCAATTCCATTGCCAAGCATTACGAATTCGACCGTAACAGCCCGTGGAAAGACCTGCCGGCGCATGTGAAGCAGGTGTTCCTGCATGGGTCCGGCGAGGAAGAGATCAATTTCCGCTATGACGAGGGCGGGCGCGTTTATCAGGTGAGCCGGGTCTTTGAAGGCGTCATTCCCAATATGGAACGCCGCTATCGCGAGACCGATTCAAGCTGGGTGCGCGAAGAGTTCGAGCGTTACCAGAACAACAGGCCCTGTGGCGCCTGTGGCGGCTATCGCCTGCGGGCCGAGGCGCTTGCGGTGCGCATTGCGGGCCTGCACGTGGGGCAGGTGGTGCAGATGTCGATCCGCGAGGCGCTGGAGTGGTGCGGCACCGTGCCGGATCATCTGGGCAAGCAGAAGAACGAAATCGCGCGTGCCATTCTCAAGGAGATCAGCGAGCGGTTGGGGTTCTTGAACAACGTGGGCCTCGATTACCTGACGCTGAGCCGCAATGCGGGCACGCTGTCAGGGGGCGAGAGCCAGCGGATCAGATTGGCCAGCCAGATCGGCAGCGGGTTGACCGGGGTGCTCTACGTGCTCGACGAGCCGTCCATCGGCCTGCATCAGCGCGACAACGGGCGGCTGTTGCAAACGCTGCGCAATCTGCGGGATCAGGGCAATACGGTGATCGTGGTCGAGCATGACGAGGAGGCCATTCGCACCGCCGATTACGTGTTCGATATCGGTCCCGGTGCCGGGGTGCATGGCGGCCGCGTGGTCAGCCGCGGCACGCCCGAGGCGGTGGCCGCCGATCCGGCCTCGCTAACCGGGCAATACCTGTCGGGGGCACGCGAGATTGCGGTGCCAGAGGTGCGGCGCAAGGGCAACAAGAAGAAGCTGACCGTGGTCAAGGCGACCGGCAACAACCTCAAGGAGGTGACGGCCGAATTCCCGCTGGGGCAGTTTGTCTGTGTTTCGGGCGTGTCGGGCGGGGGCAAATCCACGCTGACGATTGAAACGCTGTTCAAGACCGCCTCGATGCGTCTGAATGGGGCGCGTCAGACGCCCGCGCCCTGTGAGACGATCAAGGGGCTCGAACATCTCGACAAGGTGATCGACATTGACCAGCGGCCTATCGGGCGCACCCCGCGCAGCAACCCGGCCACCTATACCGGGGCATTCACGCCGATCCGGGATTGGTTCGCCGGTCTGCCCGAGGCCAAGGCGCGCGGTTACAAGCCCGGGCGCTTTAGCTTTAACGTCAAGGGCGGGCGTTGTGAGGCCTGTCAGGGCGATGGGCTGATCAAGATCGAGATGCATTTCCTGCCCGATGTCTACGTGGAATGCGAGACCTGCAAGGGCGCGCGCTATAACCGCGAGACGCTGGAAATACGGTTCAAAGGCAAGAGCATAGCAGATGTTCTTGATATGACTGTGGAAGAGGCGCAGGAATTTTTCAAGGCGGTGCCAAGCATCCGCGAAAAGATGGATGCGCTGATGCGGGTGGGTCTTGGCTATATCAAGGTGGGCCAGCAGGCGACGACCCTCTCGGGCGGTGAGGCGCAGCGGGTGAAGCTGTCGAAGGAGTTGTCGAAGCGGTCCACGGGCCGCACGCTCTATATTCTCGACGAACCGACCACGGGGTTGCATTTCGAGGATGTGAACAAGCTATTGGAAGTGCTGCACGAACTGGTGGATCAGGGCAACTCGGTGGTGGTGATCGAGCATAACCTCGATGTGATCAAGACCGCCGACCATATCATCGATATCGGCCCCGAGGGTGGCGATGGCGGTGGCGAGATCGTGGCGTTTGGCACGCCCGAAGAGGTGGCGGAAGAGCCGCGCAGCCATACCGGGCGCTATCTCAAGGAGATATTGGCGGCGCGCCGTGTGGCGGCGGAATAGGGTGTGCGCCGGTTTCTAGGCTTGCTCGGACGGGGGGTCGGGGGGGCGCTGCTTCTGATCCTTGGGGTCTGGATCGGGCTGAGCCTGCACTTCCAGATCGCCGCGCCGCTCGTGTATCTTCTCTACTGTGGTCTGGCGGTAGCCATTCCGGGGGCTCTGCGGATGCTCTGGCGCGGGCAACTGGGCCGGGCATTCGGGCTGAGCGCTGTGGTGCTGGCGGTCTGGGCGCTGTGGTGGGGCAGTCTTGCGCCGCGACAGGAGCGGGACTGGATGGCGGAGGTTGCGCGCGGTGTCACCGCTGAGGCGCAGGGCGATGGTCTGGTGCTTGTGCGCAATATCCGGGACTTCCGCTGGTCCAGCCCGACCGAGGCAGTCGAGACCTGGTATGACCTCGTGGTTGATCCGGAGCAGATCACGTCTGTTGACATGATCATGTCGGTCTGGGACAGCCCGGAGATTGCGCATACGCTGGTCAGCTTCGGCTTTGCGGATGGGCGGCACATTGTCTTTTCCGGGGAAATCCGCAGGGAGGTGGGCGAAGAGTTTTCGGCCATTGGCGGATTCTTCAAGCGGTATGAGTTGGTCTTGATCGCTGCTGACGAGCGCGACATCGTGCATCTGCGCACCGATGCGCGGGGCGAGGCGGTCTCGCTCTATCCGGTCCAGATGGGGGCGGCACAGCGCGCGGCGCTGTTCGAGGCGTTTCTGGACTATGGAAATGCTCTGGCGCGGGAGCCGCGCTGGTATCACACGCTCTGGACCAATTGCACGACGATGCCCTATCGGCTGGTGCGGCAGGTTGCGGAGGGGGTGGTGTTCGATCTGCGGGTGATCCTGTCGGGGCGGTTGCACGGATACCTCTATGATCTGGGGGTGTTGCCGGGGGCGCAGACGACGCCGCTGGCAGAGTTGAAGGCGCGGGCCGCCCTGCCGCGCCGCCCTGTGGCGGGGATGAGCAGCGCAGACTATTCTGCGCTGCTGCGCCAAGGGTGGCGCGACTAGGGCGTGATCGGCCCGGGGGTTAGTTCAACACAGCCGCCGCGGCCCCGATCAGGTCGAGAACCTCGCGGGTTTCGCGGTTGACGCGGTAAATCTGATCACCGACGCGGTAATAGGTCTCGTTCCGGTCCAGACCGTAGCGACCGGGATTGCGCAGGATGATGTAATCGTCGCCGATACGGTCGCCGATGCGATAATACCCTTGCTTTTTCGCATGGCCGGGGGGCTGACAGCCATTGTGTTTCTTGGCCAGCCCCGGCGGGCAATGGCCGTGATCGGCAAAGGCGGGGGCACCGCCCAAGGTCATTCCCAGGATCAACAGGATCATCGTGTGTTTCATGGCCTGTCCTTTCTTTTGAGGGAAAGACATGGGCCTTGTCACGCCCGATGCCAAGGCCGGGCGTGAGCGATGGGCGAAACCTTGCCGTTACTTCTTGAGCGGGCAGGTCGAGAGACCGAGGATCGAATAGAGCGGGCAAGACGACATCAGGCCCGTCACGAGCGGAACGACCCCGATGAGGTAAAGCCAGCTATAGGCGCCTTCGCGGTTGAGCACGAAGCCCAAAAGCAGGGCAAGGCCGAGCAGGATACGCAGGGTGCGGTCGATGGAGCCGACATTCTTCTTGAGCATGGGATCACCTATGGCTTGAGGGGCGCGCAGGCCCGGTTGATGCGCCATTGTCGCATGCCGGGGAGGCGCCGGTCTGTGATCTGGTCACAGAGGCGATCGGATTTGTGCAGAGGCTCAGGCGTCGATTTCGACCCAGAGGGGGACGTGATCCGAGGGTTTGTCGTGGCCGCGAATATCCCTGTCGATGCCGCAATCGGTCATCAGGTCCGCCGCCTGTGGGCTAAGGAGGAAATGGTCGATGCGGATGCCGTCATTCTTGTTCCACGCGCCCGCCTGATAATCCCAGAAGGTGTAATGCCCCGGTCCCTGCACCCGCGCGCGGAACGCCTCGGTGAAGCCGAGATTGAGGATGCGGCGAAAGGCGGCGCGGCTCTCGGGACGGGCGAGCGCATCCTCGCGCCAGGCATCCGGGCGGGCGGCGTCCTCGTCCTGAGGGATGATGTTGTAATCGCCGCCCAGCAGCACCGGTTCCTCGGTGGCAAGAAGGGCGCGGGCGCGGGTGTAAAGCCGTTCCATCCAGGCGAGTTTGTAGTCGTATTTCGGTCCCGGTGCCGGGTTGCCATTGGGCAGGTAGAGACCGCAGAGGCGCAGCGCGCGATGCTCGCCCATCACGGTGGCCTCGATCCAGCGGGCCTGTTCGTCGCTGGCATCACCGGGCAGACCGCGGGTTACATCCTCGAGTGGCCGTTTCGAGAGGATCGCCACGCCGTTGAAGCCCTTTTGCCCGTGGGTCTCGACGTTATAGCCGCGCTCTTCGAAGATTTCGCGCGGGAAGCCGTCGTCGACGGATTTGATCTCTTGCAAGAGGGCCACGTCGGGGGTGGCGGCGTCGAGCCAGGCGGGCAAAGCCTCGATCCGGGCCTTGATGCCGTTGATGTTGAACGTGGCGATTTTCATGGCGCGGCCCCCTGTTCCCGATTGACCCCTCTATCGCGCAGGGGCGCGGGGGTGACAAGCGATCACATCGAAAAGGAGGTGCCGCAGCCGCAGGAGGAGGAGGCGTTGGGATTGTCGATGACAAAGCGCGCGCCGATCAGTTCCTCGGTAAAGTCAATCGTGGCCCCGGCGAGAAAGGGCAGGGAGACCGCATCCACGACCACCTTTTGCCCTTCGCCTTCGAGAATCAGGTCATCCTGCGCGGGCTGGTCGAGGCGGATGTCGTATTGAAAGCCGGAACAGCCGCCGCCCTCAACCGCGACGCGCAGGGCCTGTCCCTGATCGCTTGCGCCGATTTCGGCGAGGCGGGCGAAGGCGCGGGGGGTCACCTTGGGCGGCAATTGCATCGAGATGCTCCTGACTGGTTCACGTTTGCTGTCAGGTGCAATATATGGGGCCTGACCTCGGGCGACAAGGATTTGCAGCGATGACGGCCCCCTATGCCTCTGATCCCGCGCGGGTGCGTGGACGGCGTGTTCCGGAAGAGGAAAGCGCGTTTCGCTCGCCGTTTCAGCGGGACCGGGACCGGATCATCCATTCCAGCGCGTTTCGGCGGCTCAAGCACAAGACGCAGGTGTTCGTGGCGCATGAGGGGGATTATTTTCGCACGCGTCTGACGCATTCGATCGAGGTGGCGCAGGTGGCGCGCACGATTGCGGGTGCGCTCGGGCTGAATGGCGAACTGACCGAGGCGGTGGCACTGGCGCATGATCTGGGGCATCCGCCCTTTGCCCATGCGGGCGAAGATACGCTCGATGCGCTGATGGCACCCTATGGCGGGTTCGATCACAACGCGCAGGCGGTGCGGATCGTGACCGCGCTGGAGCGGCATTACGCCGAGTTTGACGGGCTCAACCTGACATGGGAGACGCTGGAAGGGCTGGCGAAGCATAACGGCCCTGTGACGGGGCCACTGCCCTATGCGCTCGCCGATTACAACGCGCGGCATGATCTGGAATTGCTGACCCATGCCAGTGCCGAGGCACAGGTGGCCGCGCTCTCGGACGACATCGCCTATAACAACCACGATCTGCATGACGGGCTGCGCGCGCGGTTGTTTGACGACGACGAGATTGCTGCTTTGCCCATCGTGGGCGATTGTTATGCCGAGGTGGACCGGCTCTATCCCGGGCTTGATCGCAAGCGCCGCCGGCATGAGGCCCTGCGCCGGGTGTTCGGGGTGATGGTGGGGGATGTGATTGCCCGCTCGCGGCATCTGCTGGAGACAGAAGCGGTCGTTTCCGTCGAGGAGGTGCGGCATCTGGGGCGTCCGGTGATCCGGTTCTCGGATGCGCTCTGGTCCGATTTGAAACAGATCCGGGCCTTTCTTTTCGCGCGCATGTATCGCGCGCCCTCGGTCAACGAGATGCGCGCGCGGGTGCATGGGGCGGTGAGCACGCTTTTCCCCCATTATCTCAACCGGCCCGAGCACTTGCCCGAAGAATGGCGGCGCGACGTGGCGCAGGCGGTGGATGAGACAGCCTTGGCGCGGCTGGTGAGCGATTATATCGCGGGCATGACGGATCGCTTTGCCTTGCAGGAATATGCACGTCTGACGGGCGAAGGTGTGCGGGATTTCGCCGATAACGGTGTCTAACCCTTTATAACTTAAAAGATTATACAGCGTGGCGCGCGGCCTGCGTTGTATGCGGCGCACCCCGATGCTAACCAACAGGCGTATTGGGGACGTATCGGTGATGTCGGGTTCCATGTCTCAGATTGCGGGCAAGACGGTGCTGATCGCTGCGGCGGGCTGTGCGGCCGGTGTTGTGCTGGCGCAGGGTCTGGCGCAGCGCGGGGCGCAGGTGATCGTGATCGACCGGGAGGATCGGCGTTGTCAGGCGTTGGCGCGGCTGGTGCCGGGGCGGATCGAGACGCTGGCGCTCGATGTGATGCGCCCCAGGGTCTGTGCGCGGCTGGGGGATCTCTGGGGGGATACGCCGATTGACCTTCTGATCCATCTGCAACCTCTGCGTTTGGCGGGACGGTTGGGGGCTGTGACGATGGCGATTCCGGCGCTGACGCGGGTGTTGAGACCGGGATTGGCGGTGGCGCGGGGCCGGGTTCTGATCGTCAATGCGGTGCCTGGCGCAGGGGCCGGGGCGGCGGAGCGCGCCTGCCGTCTGGCTCTGGACCATCTGGGCGGTTATCTGGCCGAGGAGATGGGCGGGGCGGTGCCGGTGCATACGCTGCGCCTGATGCGGGCGGCGGGCGCGGGCAAGGCGGCGCTGTCGGTTCTCTTGGAGCCTGCGGTGTTTTTGGGCTTTGGCGCCGCCCGGGACGGCGGGTTGCACCCGTCGAGCGTGACGGTTTGCGCCGCTTGTGATTGACGCGCCGCGCGCCGTTGGATAACCCCACGCCCAAGCAGCAAGGATAGCTTTGATGAACCTCTTTACCGATATGCGCGACCTCGTGCTGGAAAAGCTGGCCGCGATGCAGGCCGCGGACCAGTTGCCCGAGGGGCTGGACATGGCCAATGTCACGGTCGAGCCGCCGCGCGATGCGGCCCATGGCGATGTGGCGACCAATGCGGCGATGGTGCTCGCCAAGCCTGCGGGCCTCAAGCCGCGTGATATTGCCGAAGCCCTCGCGGCGCGGCTGGCCGAGGACGACCGCGTCGAGAGCGCCGAGGTGGCGGGGCCCGGGTTTCTCAACCTGCGGCTGGCGGCGTCGGTCTGGCACCGGGTGGCGCGCGCGGCACTGACCGAAGGCGCGAATTATGGCCGCTCGACCCTTGGGGCGGGCAAGCGTGTGAATGTCGAATATGTCAGCGCGAACCCTACGGGGCCGCTGCATGTGGGCCATACGCGGGGCGCGGTATTCGGCGATGCCCTGGCGCGGCTTTTGGACTATGTGGGCTATGATGTGACGCGCGAGTATTACATCAACGACGGTGGCGCGCAGGTCGATGTGCTCGCACGGTCGGTCTATTTGCGGTATCTTGAGGCGCATGGGCAGGCGGTGGCCTTTGCCGATGGCACCTATCCCGGTGATTACCTGATCGAGGTGGGCGAGGCGCTCAAGGCGGAAGTGGGCGATGCCTATGTGGACGAGCCCGAGGCGGTCTGGCTGGAGCCGGTCCGCAATTTCGCCACGGACCGGATGATGGCGCTGATCCGCGAGGACCTCAAGGCGCTTGGCGTCGAGATGGACGTGTTCTATTCGGAAAAATCGCTCTATGGCACAGGCCGTATCGAGGCGGCGATCGAGGATTTGCGCAGCAAGGGCTTGATCTATCGCGGTGTGCTGGAGCCGCCCAAGGGCAAGATGCCCGAAGATTGGGAACCGCGCGAGCAAACCCTGTTCAAATCCACCGAACATGGTGACGATGTGGACCGGCCTATCATGAAATCTGACGGCGGCTGGACCTATTTCGCGCCGGATATTGCCTATCACTATGACAAGATCGGCCGGGGCTTTGACCTCTTGATCGACGTTTTCGGCGCGGATCACGGCGGATATGTCAAGCGGATGAAGGCGGCGGTTTCGGCGCTGTCGGATGGGCGGGTGCCGGTCGATATCAAGCTCTGCCAGCTGGTCAAGCTCTACAAGAACGGCGAACCGTTCAAGATGTCGAAACGCGCGGGCACCTTTGTCACGCTGCGCGATGTGGTCGATCAGGTGGGGCCCGATGTAACGCGTTTCGTGATGCTGACGCGCAAGAACGATGCGCCGCTGGATTTCGATTTCGACAAGGTGCTGGAGCAGTCCAAGGATAACCCGGTGTTCTACGTGCAATATGCCAATGCCCGCGTCAACTCGGTGCTGCGCAAGGCGTCAGAGGCCGGGATTGCCGTGGATGACGCCACGCTGGCGGCGGCCGATCTGTCTGGGTTGACCCATGAGGCGGAGTTGGCGGTGGCGCGCAAGATCGCGGAATGGCCACGTCTGGTCGAGATCGCCGGGCGCACCAATGAGCCGCACCGTGTGGCGTTTTATCTCTATGATCTGGCGTCTGATCTGCACGCGCTGTGGAACCGGGGCAATGACGATGCCTCATTGCGCTTTATCCAAGAGGGCGATGCGGCCACATCACAGGCGAAAATCGCCCTTGCCCGTGCCGTAACCGTTGTCATTTCCGCAGGTCTTGGTATTCTTGGCGTCACTCCGGCGGAAGAGATGCGATAACGCACCAAGCCGGGGGTGAGGCAGAAGAAACCATCCCCGGCGACCATGTATCGCCGGAGAGCATGAGGCGGACATGGCAGATATGCACTATGCGCGGCCCGAGCGGGGGCCTGAGCGGGCAAAGTTCTTTGTCAAGCTGACCAATCTGACCGGCGCGGCGCTGTCGCTTGCGCTGATTGCGGGCGTTGGGGTGTGGGGCACCAAGATGGTGATGCGCGATGTCTCGGGCGTGCCGGTGGTGCGGGCAACCGAGGGGCCGATGCGCGAGGCACCCGCCGACCCCGGCGGAGATGCTGCGGCCAATCAGGGGCTGGCGGTCAATGCCGTGGCGGCCGAAGGCACGGCGGCGGCCCCGGCGGATCGGCTGGTTCTGGCCCCGCCACCGTTGGAACTGTCGCTCGAGGATGTGGCACCCGTGACGCAGGCGGCAGAGGTCGCTGAGGCGGCCCCGCGTGCGGAGGTGGCGGAACCCGCGCCTCAGGCCGTGCCGGAAGAGATTCAGAATGCGTCCATTCAGGCGCTTGCGGATCAGATTGCGGCGGGGGCCGCGCCAATCGCCCCGCTGGAAGAAGAGGTGACGGGAGCAGATGGCGTGGACACGCCGGAAGCGGAGCAATCGGCAGGTGCGCAGACCGTGCGCCCGCGGGCGCGGCCGGCGGCGCTGACTTCTGTGCCGGAGGCGGTCGCGCTTGCGGTGGCGGCGGCACGCTCGGCCCCTTCGGACGAGGTGGATGCCGATACGATCCCGCTAGGCACGCGACTGGCACAATTGGGCGCGTTCGACTCGGCCGAGGTGGCGCGCGCGGAATGGGACCGATTGGTAGGCCGGTTCGGTGATTTTCTGGACGGAAAGCAACGGGTTATTCAGCGTGCCGAAAGCGGCGGGCGCACGTTTTACCGGCTGAGGGCCATGGGGTTTGCCGATCTGGGGGATGCGCGGCGGTTCTGTTCGGCGCTGGTCGCGGAACGGGCCGAATGTATCCCGGTGGTCACGCGGTGACGCGGTTCGGAGCGACGATCCTCGACGCAGAGGGTCTGCGGCTGACGGCAGAGGAAAAGGCGCTGTTTCGCGACACGCGCCCGTTTGGCTTTATCCTCTTTGCGCGCAATATAGACAGCCCGGATCAGGTGCGCGCGCTGGTGGCCGAGATGCGCGAGGCCGCAGGGCATCAGGCGATGGTCACGATTGATCAGGAGGGGGGGCGCGTGCAACGGCTCCGCGCGCCGCGCTGGCGCGAGTGGCCTGCACCGCTGGATCAGGCAGAGGCGGCGGGTAGCCGCGCGGCAGAGGCGATGTATCTGCGCTATCGCCTGATCGCGGCGGAGTTGCACGCGCTTGGCATCGACAGCAATTGCGCGCCGTTGGTGGATGTGGCGGGGCCTGCAACGCATCCGTTCCTGCGCAACCGTTGTTATGGCACCGATGCCCATACGGTCGCGACTTTGGGCCGTGCGGTGGCGAATGGTTTGCTGGACGGGGGCGTATTGCCGGTGGTGAAGCATATCCCCGGACATGGCCGCGCCGAGGCGGATAGCCACCATGATCTGCCGGTGGTGACGGCCCCGAGAAGCGAGTTGCAAGATACTGATTTTGCGCCGTTTCAGGCGCTCAACGATCTGCCGCTCGGGATGACGGCGCATCTGGTGTACCGGGCGATTGATTCAGCCCCTGCGACGCTCTCGGCTGCGATGATGCGGGTGATCCGGGAGGACATCGGCTTTGACGGCCTGATCATGACCGATGACATTTCGATGAAGGCGCTGCAGGGCACGCTGCCGGATCTGTCGCGGGCGGCCCTTGTGGCGGGTTGCGATGTGATCCTGCATTGCAACGGCACGCTGGCCGAGCGCATTGCCGTGGCCGACGCCGCAGGCGAAATGAGCGAGCCTGCGCAACGCCGGGCAGAGCGGGCGCTGACATGGCGCAAGACCCCCCAAGAGATTGACATTTCCGCCCTCTCGGCACAGCTTGATGCGCTGATGGGCGGGTGTGCGCATGGTTGAGGACGATTTCGACAGGGATGAGACGCCGGTCAATGTCGCCGAGCGGTTGGCCGCTGAGGCGCTGATTGTCGATGTGGACGGGTTCGAGGGGCCGCTCGACCTTTTGCTGACGCTGAGCCGGACGCAGAAGGTGGACCTGCGCAAGATTTCGGTGCTGGAACTGGCGCGGCAATACCTGGCCTTTGTCGAACGTGCCAAGGCGTTGCGACTGGAACTGGCGGCGGATTATCTGGTGATGGCGGCGTGGCTTGCTTTTCTCAAGTCCCGCCTGTTGTTGCCGCCTGATCCGAGTGAAGAGGGACCATCGGGCGAGGAACTCGCGGCGCATCTGGCCTTTCAATTGGAGCGGTTGCAGGCGATGCGCGACTGTGCGGCGCGGCTGATGGGGCGGGACCGGCTGGGGCGCGATTTCTTTGCGCGCGGTGTGCCCGAGGATGTGGCGCGCCTGCGGCGTGTGACCTACACGGCAACGCTGCTCGATCTCATGCAGGGCTATGCCCGGATCAGGACGCGCGACGAATTCCGCCCCTTTGTGATGGATCGCGATGCGCTGTTCACGATGGAACAGGCGTTGGAGCGGATGCGCGGATTGATCGGCTATGCGGGCACCTGGACCGATATTCTGAGCTATCTGCCGGAAGGGTTCACCGCCGATCCGGCGCGGCGGCGCTCGGCCACGGCCTCGACCTTTGCGGCGGCGCTGGAACTGGTCAAGGAAGGACGCGCAGAATTGCGGCAGGCAGAGGTTTTCGCGCCGATCGAATTGCGGCGCAGGGATTAAGATCATGGCGGAAGCATCAGACGAAAAAGAACAAAGCCTGTTTCAAGCGCCACCCATTGGCGAGCAGGAGCGGATGATCGAGGCGATGCTCTTTGCAAGCGCCGAGCCTCTGACGACGCGCGATATGGCCGAGCGCATGCCGCACGGCAGCGATCCGGCCGAGGCCCTCGTGCATCTGCGCAAGCGCTACGAGGGGCGCGGAGTGCGCGTGGTCAAGGTGGGCGATGCCTGGGCCATTCGCACCGCGCCCGACCTTGGGTATCTGATGAGCCGCGAGACGGTGGAGACACGCAAGCTGAGCCGGGCCGCGATCGAGACGCTGGCAATCATTGCCTATCACCAGCCGGTGACGCGCGCAGAGATCGAGGAAATTCGCGGTGTCGCGGTCAGCCGGGGCACCGTGGATCAGTTGCTGGAGATGGAATGGATCCGCTTTGGGCGGCGCAAGATGACGCCGGGGCGGCCGGTGACATTCGTGGTGACGCAAGAGTTTCTGGATCATTTCGGGCTGGAGAGCGCGCGCGACTTGCCGGGCTTGAAGGAGTTGCGCGCCGCGGGTCTTTTGGACAACCGCCCACCACCGGGCACGATGCCGCAGATGGGGGGAGAGGAGGACGAGAACGAGAGCGAGAGCGCACCCGGGCAGAACGAGCTGTTCGAGGATTGAGAGCCGGTTTGCGGCGTGGCTGACGCGTCAGGCGCATGTGTTGCCGCTCCTGGGGCGGGGCGCCACGTTGCCATCGTTCATCGAAAAGGACGAATGGGCATATAACACGGACTGATCGGCATTAAAGAAACGCGAGGATTGGATAGTTAGACTGCGCGCCTTTGTTGGCGGGACGCAATGCTTTTCCCGCAGGCTTTGGCGCCCTGTGCCCTGCGGTGCGGGCTGTAATCACTTATGAAAAGAGGAAATCCAATGTCTCGCAAGTTGACCCTCGCGGCCACCGCGTTGAGCGTGCTCTGCGCTTTCGGACCTGCAATGGCTGCCGACGAAGCCAACGTCACTCCGGGCCTTACCTATAGCGGTGCGCCGCTCGGCCTGCATGGCGCCGACCCGGTTTCACTCGTCGATCATGGCGAAAACACCGAAGGCAGCGCCGCTTATGTCGCCGCTCACGACGGGATCGCCTACTACTTTGCCTCGGAAAAGAACATGAAGGCGTTCAAGGCGAACCCGGCGCGCTACATGCCGCAATATGGCGGGTTCTGCGCCTTTGGGGTCTCGGTCGGGAAAAAGTTTGACGGCGACCCGAGCTTTGCAGCCGTGATGGACGACAAACTCTACGTTTTCCTCAACGAGGATGTGTACAAGGCATACCTCAAGGATCAGGCGGGCACTGTTGCAAAGGCCGAAGCAAACTGGGGCAAGATCAAACACACTGCCGCAACCGACCTCTGACGCGTTCACCGAAAACCGGGCCAGCCTGTCGCAGGTTGGCCCGGATCATTTAAAAAGTGCGGTCGTGATTTCAATCCGGGCTCAAGCTGTCCGATCTCGGGTCAGTGGCCCAAGGTGCGCTGCTCGGCGCAATTTCCGATAAGTTCGATGACGCGCGCCTGTACTACGGGGAGCAGATCCGTTTCGAACCAGTCATTGCGTCGAAACCACCCCACGTTGCGCGGACTTGGATGCGGCAGAAGGATGCTGGTGGGCCAACGTGTCGGCCAATCCCGCATCGCTTCGGCAAGGGGCAGGTGTGAGGTTTCGGGCAAGTGCCAGCCTTGCGCATGGCGGCCGATCACGACGGTCAGCATGATATTGGGCATCTGCGTCAGCGCGCGTGCACGCCACCGAGGGGCGCATTCGGGGCGCGGAGGCAAATCACCCGAACGGCCAGTTCCGGGAAAGCAGAACCCCATGGGCAGGATCGCGATCTTTTCCGGATCACGGAACGTCGCTTCGTCGAGGCCGAGCCAGCTGCGCAGCCGCACGCCTGAGGCATCGTCGAAGGGGCGGCCTGCATGGTGCGTCTTGCGCCTTGGCGCTTGTCCGACAATGAGTATGCGCGCACCCGCGCCAATCTGAAAAATCGGACGAGGTCCAAGCGGCAGGTCCCGGCAGAGGGTGCAGGCCGTGATTTCGGCCTGCAGCTGCGCGAGCTCAGACCGGTTCCTGTCTGGCCGAGAAACCGGCATGGACGATCTCCAGCTTGTTGCCCCAAGGATCGCGCAGATACGCGGCATAGACATTCGGCATGGGATAGGCCGCGCGCAAACCTGGCGCGCCTTCGTCATCCGCCCCGGCGGAAAGCCCCGCAGCGTGGGCGGCATCGACCGCCGCACGCGACGGGGCTGCGAACGCGACATGCGCGCCATTGCCGGCGCTTGCCGGTTTGCCGTCGAAGGGTGGCAGCAGCAGGAACGCGATCTGGTCACGGCCGAAGGCGGCAAAGCCGTCGCCCGCGGCCAGACAGGCGATGCCCAACGGCTCGAACAGGCGGGCATAGAAGCCGCATGCGGCTGCGATATCGGCAACGCCGAGGCTCAGGTGGTCGATCATTGTCATGGCATGTCCTTTCGGTTGTGCAAAGCGGGGGGCGTGGCAGGGCAGGGGGTATCGAGGCGAAATTTTAGGAAACGCTCGGTTTCATACTGCACCTCGCCCAAGGGCACGGCGCCCATCCTGGCAAGAGCCCCAAGGTGACGACGTGATGGTGGCAGCAGGAAGGTGACGTATGGAATTCCTGGGTCCGCATGGGCGAAATCAAGTGCCGCGCGCGTGATCGCAAGGCCCAGACCAAAGGCCTCCCAACGCAGCACAAGGCCAAAATCCCACTCAGACCCTTCCTTTTGGAAGCCGCCCCAGCCGAGGTATTGGCCATCGTGAAAGAAAGCCCAATGCCCCAACCCATCACGCTGCCAGCAGGCTTCCTTGGCAGCGATGAAGCGTTTCGCTGCATCGGCATCCCAAGGTAGACGCAAGAGCGGCATATGCCGTGCGACACGGGGATCGGACATATGGCTGACAAGCGTTGCGATCGGGACCTCTGTCAGGCGTGCGAAGGTCAGATCAAGAGGCGAGTGAGGCTGGATCATTGTGGACAGTGACTCAGGCCGCGCCTGAAGCCGTCATGCGCGCGGCAAGCACGCTGTCGCGGCGAAGCAGAAAGGCACGCAAGAGCGCGTTGTAATCCTTGCTCACCGCATCTTGCACCGAGGGGCGGGCCGCAAGAAGCAGCGACCAAGCCTGAACTTTGGTCAGCCCGTCGAAGAACCCGAATCTGTCAATCTCGTGAAAGACGTCAAAATATCGAAAAACCGGAGCAAAAACCACGTCTACGAGGCTGAAGCCCGCACCGGAGAACCACGGTCCGGCGCTAAGATGATCCTCAAGAAGTGCGAAGTGACGGCGGAGTGCGGCTGTCTTTGCCTCGAACGTCATGGCATCCCGGGCCGAGTAGAATCCCGCGATCGTGTCGAGCACCTCTGCGCTGAAAACCATCCAGGCGCGATGGCGTGCGCGCGCAACCGGATCGGTGGGATGCAACGGATTGGATTGCGTTTCTTCAAGATACTCCAAGATAGCGGTGGACTCGAAGAGCGCCGCGTCCCCAACAGTCAGCACCGGCGTGCGTCCCAGCGGCGATATATCGAGGAACCACTGGGGTTTGTTGCCGAGGTCAACGACGCGTCGCTCATGCGCCACCCCTTTCTCGAGCAGGGCAATGGCGATGCGTTGCACATATGGGCAGAGCGCGTGGCTGTTGAGAGTTATCGGCTTGTTCATCGTGGTCTCCTGGGGCCAGCGACATGTCAGTGCCAAGGCCATTTGCATTCTAGAGTGGGCTCATCCATCATCGCGATTGCGCACCAGAATGGTTGCCTTCATGTGCGAGCGAAACGTGCTGACATAGGGATACTCGCCGGGTTCGGTAAAGATGATCCGGCCCCGCGCGCCCCGCTCAAGCGGCCCGGTGTCCCAGCTTCCGTCCGGAGCCGTCGCGGTATGGGGCGCAGGATCGTTATTCTCCCATGTCACGCTATCCCCCGCGAAGATTTCAACGACCAAGGGCTCGAAGGTGGAATTGTCGATGCGCACCATGACCTCTTGGCGCCCATCGTGCGCGTGTGACTGGCGCAGCGTTCCGCCGCTAACGAGGAACGCGCCAAAACCAAGACCGAAGCGACGGCGTGTGAGGGGCATGAAATTGGGCATTGTCACCTAGGAACAGTGCGGGGTCATCGGTTATTCTCTCGCTCAGATATTCGCGACTGACATTGCCCGAATTTTGCTGGCGTCTGAATGCGGGGGCGTTCGGTATTTCTGCCCGATCGTCCGGAGATTTACCCGTAATGCTGGACGAATGGGGAGTGCGTCGCTTGCCTGTCATAGCACGCGGCCCAGCCACGATTCGTCTGGCTTAGACGCGGAAGACGCAGAGCCGGTTTGTGCGACCGGCTCTGCGCGGTAGGTGGGTCAGAGATCCTTGGCGGCGGTGTGCTGGATCTTTGTCCAGTTCTGCTCCGCCTTGTGGATCGTTCCGGCCTGATCCTTGAGATAGAGGTTGTAGATATCCTCGTTCAGGAAAACGTAGAGTTTTCCATCGACCACCGACGCGAAACTCGGGTCGCCATCGAACTTCTTGCCCACGGAAACCCCATAGGTGCAGAAGCCGCCGTTTTGCGGGAGGTATTTCGACGGATTGGCCTCAAAGGATTTCTGGTGCTTTGCGCTGGTGAAGTAATACGACACACCGTCGTGGACCGAAGTGAATTTCGCACTCCCGGCCTGTTCCTTGTTGTACTCGATCAGCGACACCACGTCGACGCCATGCACCCCGAGCGGGGCACCTGCCGCAGTCAGGCCAGATACGACGTTGAATTCGTCGGCAGCCATCGCTGGCCCAAAGGCGAGGATTGCTGACAGCGTCGCAGCGGTCAGAGTCAGTTTCCGTTTCATGCGTTGTCCTTTCTTTATTGCGGAAATTCCCATCCCGGCTGGAATGGGACATCGCCTGGCCACCGCGTGAGTTGCGGTATGTCCTGACGATGTGGGCCCATGTTACCGAGCGAGTTTTGTATTATTAATGCTGGTTAAGCCTAATATTATGCTCAATCGTCCAGTTCTGCGCGGGGTGCTCTGGCGTGGTATCAGCGCAGGGCCGGATAGCCTTGAAGGTAGATCAATCCCTGATCACGGGCCGGTTCATGGCAGGCCAGACAGGCATCCCGGTAGTCTTTGGTATCGGTGATCCGGGTTTCCTGTCCGGGGAAAAAGGCCCATCCCCAACCGTCACCAAACCGCGGGCCTGCACCCAGCTTGGCGTCGGGGTCGGCGACCATGACGAAGCGGCCCTTGAGCGTGTCGGCATAGCTGGCGCGTCCGGTTGTCAGATCTTCGGTCTGGGTGCTCCAGACCTCCTTGACGATTTTCGTCCCCTCGACGAACCGGCCTTCGGCGAGGTAGGCCTTGAGCGCATCCTCGTCGATGAAGACCGCGTGAATTTCCTGCGCACCGTCTGCGGGATTCTCTGCGAGCACCGAAAATGCCCCGATCTGAACCCACCCGGTGCGATAGTCTTCGGTGGGAACCTCGAGCACTGGCTCTACCGCGATGAGATTTGACTGTGTTGCCATCTGGGCAAAAGCGGGCAAGCTGGTCATGGCCATGATCATGGCAAGGGTTTGGACCTTCATTTGGATGTCTCCTTGTGGTCAGTTCAATAAAACCGCAACGACCGACGAGGCCGTGACCGTCCGGTCGGTCGTCGCCGCGCGGCTACGCCTGTTCACCGCAAAACTTCTGCGCGATGAATGGCGTTTCGTCCGAAATGAATGCTCGATCGTCCACGGCTCTGGATTCCTTGCGCCGAAGCTGTAAGCTGTGCCGCATGTTGGACTTACTCAGCGATATCCTTACCCGCCTGTCGTTTCGCGGCACGCTCTACTTCCGAACGAGTTTCACCGAACCGTGGGGAGTGCGCGTGCCTGCTTATCGCGATGTGGCGCGGTTCCATTACGCGCATCGCGGCGAGGCGTTGGTGCGTGTTGGCGGTCAACAGGCGCCGGTGACCCTTGCGCAGGGCGATCTTGTCATCATTCCGCATGGCGAACCGCATGTTCTGTCATGCCGGCACACCGGACCAGAAGAGGCGTTGCCGCTGGATGATGTGCTGTCCCGCTCAGGGTTTCCGGGATACGGGACGCTGGTTTGGGGGGGCGAGGAAAGCCCGCGAGACACGCAGCTCATCTGCGGGCATTTCGCGCTGGCCGAGGGCTCGCGCCACCTGCTGTTTGACCGGTTGCCACCTTATATCCACCTGCGCGGATATGGCGAAGACGCCGGCGGGTGGCTCGATGCGACGCTCAAGGTTATCGGGGCCGAGGCGGGCGGCGCACGGCTTGGCGGTGACTTGATCGCGCTCAAGATGTCCGAAGCAATTTTTGCCCAGGCCATACGGGCCTTTATCGAACAGTCGCCCGAGGACATCCCGGGGATCGCAGGCTTTGCCGACCCGCAGATCGCGCGCGCGCTGAGCATGTTTCATCGTGACCCTGCTGCCGAATGGACAGTGGCGGGCCTTGCGCGTGTCGCAGGCCTGTCACGCACCGGTTTTGCCGAACGATTCACGGCGCGGCTTGGGGTGACCCCCATGAGCTACGTGACCGCATGGCGGATGCAGATTGCGCGCGAGGCATTGGCAGAGCGCGGATTGTCGGTGGCCGAGGCCGCGGAGGTTTCGGGATATGCGTCGGAATCAGCGTTCAGCCGGGTTTTCAAGAAAGAGATCGGCGTCACCCCTGCAGCCGTTCGCCTGCTGGCCAAAGCCGGGCGTGCGGCACTGAACGCAGCCTGAGCAAGGCGCCTTTGGAGGTGATCCGCGCGGCGCTGACCGGTGACGCCTTTGAATACGCGCGTTTGTCTGGCGCCTGTCAGGGCGTGTCCTATCCCCCGATTTCGGCAATGACGGGGTGCTGGATGTAGCGGCCTCTTTCGGGGCGGAGCGCTGTGGCCGGGGGAGGTGACGTGATCCCCCAGCCTCGCCGCCTATGATCGACCCTTCGTCGGTGTGACCGCCCTTGCTGTGGTGAGCGTTTGCCCGGGCTGGCAATGGTTGCCCAAAGTTCCGGACGATCACGCAGGTTTATCGGATTTTCAAACATTCACCGTCCAGTCCTTAGGGCCTATGTCGAGATCACGGCGAGCCGCCGTTCTCGCAACCATAAAGAAAGGTCCCTGCGCCATGCGCTTCGTTACCAAAAATATCCACGCCTATCTCGATTACCCGGTCGCCATTGCTCTCATGGGGTTGCCGTTCCTGTTGGGGCTCGGTGCGTCCAATCCGCTGGCACTGAAGATCTCTCCCGTGGTCGGGCTGGCGGCCTTCTTGCTCACGGTCTTTACGGATCACCACCTCGGGATGATCCGGGTGCTTCCCTACAAGTTGCATCTTGCAGTCGATCTTGCGGTCGGGCTGCTGTTCCTGGTGCTGCCGTTCGCCCTTGGCTTCTCTGGTCTGGACGCCGCCTATTACTGGCTGAACGGCGCGGCGGTCGTGACCGTCATAGGGCTGTCGAAGCCCGAACCGCAGATGCCTGCGGCCTGATCCCCCGTTTTCACAACTGCCAACGAAAGGACATGATTCCATGGCACGCATCACCCAAGTCTCCGATACCGCTGCCACGCCTGAGGCAAGCGCCCTCTTTTCCGCCATCAAGGGCAAGATCGGCATGGTGCCCAACCTGTATCGCGTTGCTGCGAACCAGCCGTCGGTTCTGGCGGCCATGCTCGGCCTGAACGAGACGCTGTCGGGGGGCGCCTTTGATGGCCGCACCCGAGAAGCCATTGCCCTCGCCGTGGCCGGCGCCAATACCTGTGATTACTGCGCCTCGGCGCATTCGGCGATCTCGGCCGGGCTCAAGGTTGCACCCGAGGCGGTCAAGGACCATCTTGTCGGCCGCTCCGACGATCCGCGCACGGCCGCGATCCTGAAGCTGTCGGTCAGTATCGTGGCCGCAAAGGGCAAAGTGTCGGATGCCGATCTCGCGGCGGCGCGCGCCGCAGGGCTGAGCGAGGCTGACATTGTGGAGACACTCGCCAATGTCGTGGCGAACATCTTTACCAACTATCTGAATCATGTGGCGGACACCGATATCGACTTTCCGGTCGTCACCACGGGTCAGGTCGCGGCGTAAACCAGCAGGCCCGCCGACCTTTCGGCGGGCCTGTCGCGCGTTCCCGATCATCCGTTGCGACGCTACCGTGAAGGGATCGGTATGCTCGACGCGATACGGCTTGCTCGCACATCAAGGCTCTGGCTGGAGAGGTCATGCAAGGCTTTATGCGTGGCAGGGCTGAGCAGCTAACCTCCTCTTACATCTTCTGAAAATCATCTGTGCCCGTAGGGGTGCGCCTGTCAGAGCTCGTGCGCTGGCTCTGCTGCCGCCCTGTTGTCAGGCACGGCTGGCCACCGATCGTAAGCCCAACTCTGCTGACCATAGAACTGGACGTTTGCGCAAAGATCCCGGACCCCCCGACATTCATCGGCTTTCCCATCAAACGTAACGTGGCCCCGCGATCAAACGTCGTGTCCGAACTGAATGGCACTACTGCACGGAGAGAGTGGAATGCTACGCGCCCCCGAAGCACTGCGCGCTGATGCGATGATGCACGAGGCCTCTGAATTTTCCGGCCTGCCCAGCAAGAGGGGACGGCGCGTTCCGCCAGAAGCTTCGACTGTCGCGCGCAAGGACGTGCTTCGCCGCCGCAAACGCCATGCCCCGCGCGCCGCAGCGATGATGCTGAGCGGTCTGCTGTGTCTCTTGCTGATCATTGGTTTTGCCGAAGGCGGCGACCATCACACCGCGCTCTGGTTGCACCTGTGCCGTGCCGAACCAGTGCTTGCGTGCCGTTGAAACTAAGAAGGCCGCCGTCCCATGAAAAAACTCACGTGGCTTTTCCTTGGAAATATCGCTGCAGGTCATGCGAGCCGGACGACAACCACCGGGACCCAGGGCTTGGAGGTGGCGACGGGGGATATATTCGAACCTGCTGAGTACCTGCGCGTCACGTTGGACGGGGGGGACAGCACGGAAGAAACTGCCCTCACCCTAAGTTACGTACAGGCCGAGCGTGGTCTGGTCACTGCAACGGTGGGACAAGTTTATACCTCTGCGTTCCAGGTAACGTTTCCGGATGGAGATATTCAGCGCCTCCAAGCAGGGACCGTCGTGCGGATGTCGAACGGCGATCTCTTTTTCAGCGTTTCGTCGGAGGATCGGGGGGCTGTTGCGCTCTTCTCCGAGGAGGATGGAACCGAGAGAAACATCGCGACGCTACGTGTCTCGGGCCAGCTAGGGAACGAGGACATTGATCTCACGGCGCAGAGCTTTCCACTGAGCTTTGGAGGCACGTCGCGGGTAGATGATGTTGCGAGCGTCGATGTGCTGCTGAGTGCCGGGAATGGGCAGGTAGCAGGCACGCTCGGAAATGATCTGATTAATCAGAATTATGTCGGTGATCCAGAGGGCGACCGAATTGATAATCTGGATGCTGGCGGGGCGAATGGCGAACTCGTCAACAGCAACGCGGATCTGGTCGACGCATCGGGCGGTGATGACACGGTTCTGGCCGGGTTCGGGAATGATACCATTCTCGGCGGCGATGGGAACGACAGCCTAGACGGTGGAACCGGGGCTGACCTGATCTTTGGCGGAACGGGGAATGACACCCTTGATGGGGGCACAGGCACCGACGCCAATGATACGGCCGTGGGACCTGTCTATCAGGAGATTTCGACCGCCGGTGCGCAGGCTGTTGCCGGCACGAATGGACGTGGGGCGTTCACCGTCACGACAACGTCCAATGAAACCGTCGCATTCGGGTCTACGGATGATTTGTCCGGGTTCTTCGTGGGGGATAGAGCGCTTCCCAACCCGCAGGTTGAACGCGAGACGCATACGCACCGATACACGGAAGGTCTGTCTCCGACGCAGGTTCCCGGTGTGCGGATCCTGATGAGCCGTCTTGAGAGCCTTGAGGTCGTCACCTTGAGCCTCGACGGAATAGCGCTCGATCTGAATGCCGCCGTCGCATCCGGAGACGTATCATTCGAGGGCAACGGTGCGTTCACCATCGACGCGTCAGGCAGGTTGACCGGATTGCTGGCTGACCCGGCGGACAGCGAACAGGCGTTTCTCGAACTTACGATCAGAATTCCGCATTCGCGCCTCGATGTCTTTATCTCCACGGCGACCTTCGGATCGATCGACGGGGCGATCTATGAGCTCTTCGTCGATACCAACCCTCTCGTTCCTGCCATTTCCACGTCTGCGAATGACACCCTGTTTGGTGATGCCGGAAACGATCTTTTGCGAGGGCGGGAAGGTGATGACCTGATTGCGGGTGGCGTGGGGAACGACCGTTTCGAGCCTGGAACCGGGCACGACACGATTTCAGACTTCGGAAATGACGACACGGACGGCGCGCGGGATGGCGATCAGTCAAACAACGACTTTGTGGACCTGTCGGGCTTTTACAATCAGGCCAGTTTTGATGCCGCCGTCCTGAGGGGGGATATTGACCCCACGGTAATCCGCAATCCGCTGGAGTGGCTGCGTGCCGACTACGGCGATGACGGAATCCTTAATGAGCGTGCGGCTGGATGGACAGCCGGCAACAGCCTGACCCTGACCAACAGGGGCGCCACGGTCGATCCACGAAGGCTGAACTTTGATACAACGAATGTCATTTGCTTTTGCCGTGGAACGCGCATCGCATGCGCCAATGGCGCGTTCGCGGTCGAGGATCTGAAGGTTGGAGATCGCGTGATCACGCGCGATCATGGCTATCAGAAGATCCGCTGGATAGGCCGCACGTTGATCAAGGCACATCCCGAGATTGCCCCGATCCGGATACGCAAGGGCGTTCTTGAGAATTCTCGTGACCTGCTCATATCACCCAATCATCGCGTTCTCCTGAAGGGACCGATGTTGGAGCTGTTGCTCGGGCATACGGAAGTGCTGGTTCCGGCAAAATACCTGGTCGACGGGGAGGCGGTCCTGCGTGAGCCGCCGGGTGATGTTGAATATTTCCACATTCTCTTTGACTGTCACGAGCTCATTCTCTCCGAGCAGTGTTGGACCGAGAGCTTTCATCCGGGTTGTGTCGGCTGGTCGACTCTTTGCGAGGAGGCGCGGGCAGAGATACTCCATCTGTTTCCCTGCCTCGATGCGCAAACCGGCAAGTCCGACATGATCACCGCGCGTTACGTGGTGAACCGCAGGGAGGCGGCCGTTTCGTTGCACGCGATGCGCAACGGCGGCAGTCGAGCCAAGAAACCATCGCTATGTTGATGCAAGAAAGACGCACGACCTGTTCGGGAGGGGGGCCTATCCGACGGACCACCGTGAACAGGAGCGGGGCGGACCCCGATCCGCATGAGACGTTCCAAGCCGCGCCTTTGAAAGACGGCGGGGATTTGGATAGTTTGCATCAAGAGACCACCGCGCACCCCGTGATCCTGATTGTTGTGAGCAGCGTGATAGGATTCGGTCTGGCGGTTGTTTCTGCATGGCTTGGCAGCGGTCTCTGGATGAGTTTTCTTGTGTATCTCGTTGTTTCCATTTCTATTTTTACGGCGGTGTTCGGTCTTTCCTGCTTTGCTGCGCGGCCGATCGCCAGCTGGCGAAGCGCAGTGGATGCACCGGACCTCTTGGAGTGCGAAATATCCGAGGTGACGCGCGTTCTCTGGATACGCAACAGGCTTATCCGGATTTGGTGGGTGATCATCATCTGCGCACTGTTTCTCGCGATGAGGTTCAGCGATGCGATAGCCCTTCAAATTGCGGTTTGCGCAATCGGGGTCGTGGGTTGGATGTGGTTGCTTTACGACAGATCACGGCCGAATTCTCAGCGAGTTGCCGCAACCCGTAACCGCGCGCGGGGCGGCGAATGACAGGGATGGACAGTTTCGACAAGATCGAGGCAGAGGTCATTGCCGTGACGCGCCACGAGGATAGCGATCGTCTATCCGCGCAGGTGAAGCTGCGATTTCGACTGTCTGAGCAGCAGGACCTTAACATTGGGGAAATGATCGTCTGCACTGAACTGATCGAACGGGAAAACTACCGCTGGCGGAGAACCAAGCGCCGAATTATCGAGAGTGCCTGGGGCTGGCTAGACCGTTATTTCGGTGGGGCAAACCTTGGATCCGAGAATGAAAACCTGTTCTCTGATATTTTCGATGACCCAGAAGGTTTGTCCGATGGCGGCCTCACTGCGGAAGAGGAGCAAAACTTGCAACAGGAACTCCGAGAAATAGAAGGGGACGTGGCGGCATAGAGAGCCTGGGCGCTCAATGTCTGTGACGACCGCAGTCGTCTATGACCTGGCCCCCTGATGCAAGCACCTGCTGAGGAAGATGCCACGGTGTTCGCTGGAAAAGTTGGTCCATTTACCAAGCCAAAGTAATGGGAGGCGTGGTGATCGCAAGCGTGCAAGCCCTGACGCAGGTGTCCTGCGCGCACCTGCGGACGTAGCCATCGTGGGGGCCAGACAGCCTTAGCTTCCGGCGTATTTCATCACGATGTCCGCCACCTGCTCTGGCGGCAGAACCGGTGGCAGCAATGTCAAAACCTCGCCGGTCTGATCCAGAAGAAAGATATGGCTGCTGTGAGCGTAGATCGGGCCATACTCTGGATCGTCCATGATCTTTTCAAAGTTGATCTGAAATGCATCATAGGCGGCGCTCAGCGCGTCACGGTCGCCAGTCAGACCAACAAGATCCGTCGAAATCTTTGCCAGCGCCGGACCCATCGTCTCGACCGTGTCCAGCACCGGATCAATGGTGATCAGGACCGGGCTGACTGAAACGCCACGCCGCTCCAAAAGCTCTGCCGTATCTGCCATCATCGGCAGCGCCGCACTGCAGATACCGGGGCAATTGGCATAGCCGAAAAACACAAGCTGCATCCGGCCCAGGGGATCAATTTGGGTATGGGTCTTGCCGGTATGGTCGACAAGCTCGAACGCGCCGCCCAGTTTCCATGGCAGGGCTGTGACCTGGTCCGACAGCGCAGGGGCGGGCGGCGCTGCGTGCGTCTCGGGGCCATGGGCCAGAGCGCCGGAGGCCAACCCGCTCCATGCCACGGCCAGCAGCAGATGGCATGACCATTCTTGGCGCTTCAGTCCACGTGGGTCAGAATCGCTGGTGAGTGATCGCGGTCCGCACTCTTCTTCGGTCCGCAGCCGGAGGAGATGGCATGGAAGAATACAACGCTT
>Ga0256829_1000134_pt1 | contig 95805 bp, 82 predicted proteins | sample 131447metaG_FD_185979 | JGI IMG/M metagenome (GOLD analysis project Ga0256829, IMG submission 185979) | Hydrothermal vent microbial communities from Lau Basin, Pacific Ocean - 131-447 | ecosystem: Environmental > Aquatic > Marine > Hydrothermal vents | place: Pacific Ocean: Lau Basin | collected... | reverse complement strand
ATCGTGGATAGTTTTCTAGAAACACTAAAGCACTTAGGACCAGCGCGCCTCGGAATCATGGGCGCAATTATGCTGGGCCTCATCATGTTTTTCGTCTTCATCTCTTTCCGCGTCAGTGTCCCTGAGATGCAATTACTCTACGCCGACCTCTCTAGCATGGATTCAGGCGCCATTGCCGCAAAGCTTGAAGGCGAAGAAATCCCCTATGAAGTCAGCGCCGACGGCAGTAAAATTTTCACATCCGAAGACCAAATTGGCCGCGCGCGTATGCTACTCGCTGAGGCGGGCCTGCCAAATGGCGGCTCAATGGGCTATGAAATTTTCGATAAAGATTCTGGCTTTGGTACAACCAACTTTGTTCAAAACATCAATCAAGTCCGCGCACTAGAAGGCGAACTTGCCCGCACTATTATATCACTAGACGGCATCCGCAGCGCCCGCGTTCACCTTGTCCTACCACAACGTGAACTGTTCAGCCGTGAACAACGCCAGGCCAGCGCAAGTGTTTTCCTGGGCATCAACCCTGGCATTAAGCTTGACCGCGAAAAAATCGTCGCAATCCAGTCACTGATCGCAAACGCAGTGCCTGACTTGCAATCTGAAAGCGTCTCAATCATCGACAGCAACGGTAATCTGCTCGCAAGCAGCGAAAGCACAGGCGCGAACCTCATGAGCGCAAAAGCAGAAGAAATGCGCCTCAATCACGAGCGCCGCCTGATCGAAAAAATCGAAGATCAGCTTAACCGCGTTGTGGGCTACGGCAAAGTTCGCGCCACCGTTACGGCAGAAATGAACTTTGACCGCATCAGCATGAATGAAGAGCTCTACGACCCAGAAGGACAAGTCGTACGCTCAACACAAGTCACAGAAGAAAACAGCCTCGAGCGTGAATCACAGGCCGAAGATGTCTCTGTTGGTAACAACCTGCCTGGCGTCAATGGTGACCTCCTCACAGACACGCAACCCAGCGCAGAAGACAACCGCGTTGAAGAGCTAACAAACTATGAAATCAGCAAAACTATTCGCAACACAATTCGCGAAGTCGGCGAAATTAAACGCCTGTCTGTTGCTGTTCTTGTTGATGGCCGTTATTCAAAAGGCGAAGACGGCGAACGCATTTACGAGCCGCGCACCCAACAAGAAATTGATCAAATCACAACCCTCGTACGCAGCGCCGTAGGCTTTGATCAGGATCGCGGCGACCAAATCGAAGTCGTCAATATGCAGTTCGCACAAATCGATACAAACGAAGAAGCACTTGAAATGAACCAGATTATGGGCTTCGACAAAGACAAGCTGCTTGATGTTGCCGAAATCATGACTGTTGCCATCATGATTATCCTCGTCATCATCCTCGTGCTTCAGCCAATGGTGAACAAGCTACTGGAAACTGCGCCAATTCGTGAAAGCGCCGACAGCCTTGAAAACGAACTGCTCAGCGCCTCACCAATGGCCCCTGCCCTCGCTGGCCCAAGCACAGGACAAGGCGGCGAAGATATGGATGAACAAGAAGAAAGCCTCATCAATATTCACGGCGTCGAAGGTAAGGTTAAAGCATCATCCATTAAGAAAATCGAAGAAATCGTTGATAATTACCCGAAAGAAACACTGTCCGTTATTCGTAGCTGGATGTCACAGGAGTAATCATCTAGTATTATGAACATGAGAGCACGCGAAGATTACAGAACATTAAACGGAACCGAAAAGGCCGCAATTCTTTTGCTCGCCCTCGGTGAAGAACAATCTGTTAAAATATTCGAACAAATGGACGAAGATGAAATCCTCGAGATTTCTCAAGTCATGGCAGGCCTTGGTAAAGTCAGCCCCAAAGTTATCGAGCGCCTCTTTGTCGAGTTTGCCGAACAAATGAGCTCAACCAACACACTGGTTGGATCTCACGACAGTACCGAACGATTACTCCAAAAGGCCGGCATCGGAACAGAGCGCATCGACGCCATCATGGAAGAAATTCGCGGCCCTGCTGGACGCACCATGTGGGAAAAACTTGGCAACGTAAACGAGGAAATCCTCGCCACATTCCTGCAAAAAGAATATCCGCAAACTGTTGCAGTTGTTCTTTCTAAAATCAATTCTGACCACGCCGCGCGCGTGCTCGCCATGCTGCCCGAGACTTTCGCGCTCGAGGTTATTCATCGCATGCTGCGCATGGAAGCCATTCAAAAAGAAATCCTCGAAGAAGTCGAACGCACACTGCGCACCGAGTTCATGACCAACCTTGCGCGCACAAACCGCCGCGACAGTCACGAGCTTATCGCCGACATCTTCAACAACATGGACCGCACTGCAGAAGCACGCTTCTTGGATGAACTGGAAAAATCAGCGCCTGATTCCGCCGAAAAAATCCGCTCGCTGATGTTCACATTCGAAGATCTCATGAACCTCGACCCCGCTGGCATCCAAACACTGATCCGCGCCGTCGACAAAGACAAGCTACCTGTCGCCCTCAAAGGCGCGACCGAAGGCATTCGCGACCTGTTCTTCTCGAACATGTCAGAACGTGCAGGAAAAATCATGAAAGAAGACATGGCCGCAATGGGGCCTGTTCGCCTGCGCGACGTCGAAGAATCGCAACAATATATCGTCAACACTGCCAAAGACCTAGAATCACGCGGAGAAATCATGATTGCCGCTGGCGGCGAAGACGACGAGATGATCTATTAATCCTTTATAATACGATCACAACAAACACAGCGCTAAAAGGTGGCTCCGTTGACCAACGAACCGGAAAAATTCTTCTTTAACCTTAACAACTTCGACAATGGCTACGTTGACCCTCTTGCAAAAAAGAAGGCCGAAGAAGAAGCCTTACGCCGCGCCGAAGAAGAGGCAAAAAAAGAAGACCTCCCCCCGCCGCCGCCGACATTCTCAGAAGAAGAACTCGAAAATGCCAAAAAAGCCGCCTTCGAAGAAGGTCGCACTCAGGGCAAGCAAGAAATGCGTGAAAAGCATGACCGCAACCACCAAAATACGCTCAATCAAATTGCCGCGGGCCTGCCTCAGCTTATCGCACAAGCTGCGGAAACACAGACAAACCAACAATTAGATACACTGCGCCTGTGCCTGACGATTTTTGAAAAAATATTTCCGTATTACAACCGCGAACATGGCATGCACGAGCTTAGCGCCGCCATTCGCGACACACTCAAACAAACAAACAGCGATCTCATCGAAATCACCGTGCACCCCGATAGCCTTAAAGCCATCGAAGAAGACCTCAAAACGTTCGATAGTGACAGCACGATAACCTTGACACCAAATGACAATGTCGAACCCGGAAATTGCACGATGAAATGGCGCAATGGCGGCGCAACACACTCCCCCGCTGATATCAGCGAACAAATTCACGCCATTTTGACACAAACAATTGAAGAAAATGTAATAAATCCGCCGCTTGAGCAGATTGAGGATTCACCTGCCCCCCAAGACTGTGCTATGATAGACAGTGATATAAAAGAACAAAACACTGCGGCACCAGATAATACCACCGCCCAGCCAGACGATGATGATGGAGAATCCTAATGACGGATGACAACACACCAGAAGATGAAAGCGTTAACCAAGATGCCATAGACGACATCTTTGGCGATGATGGCGGCGGCATGAATTTACAGGAGATTGATGATCCTAACGACCAAGCCAACGCAGAATCACCATACAAACATGGTGAGCCTATGGCGCAGGATGTTGCGGCAATTTACGATATTCCGGTACAAATTTCTGCTGTGCTCGGGCGATCAACAATGCAGGTCAGCCAGCTCTTGAAACTAGGACGTGGCGCGGTTGTTGAACTTGACCGTAAAGTCGGCGAAGCCATCGATATCTATGTGAACAACCGTCTGGTTGCCCGCGGAGAAGTTGTCGTCGTTGAAGACAAGCTTGGCATCACCATGACTGAAATCGTGAAATCAGATCGCTCATAGGCAAAAACAAGACAAACAACATGGCAGAAAACAGTCCCCTTCCAAAAGGTAACTCTACTGCGGCGCTTAAGGCGTCACTGCCCAGTGTGTCTATTCCAATGCCACGCCGCACGGCCGACTATGCCACCATTTTAGGTTTAACCTTTGCCGTATCTCTTATCTTTATCGCTATTTACATGGGCGAAAGCGACGCCAGCTTCTTCAACCTGCCATCCGTCGCCATCGTTATTCTTGGCACAATTGCCGTAACGGCAATCTCGTATACTGGTGAAGAAATCCGCCAAGCAGGCAGCATCATTACACAATCCTTAATGCGCCGCATTTACGAACCACAAAAGGTCGCAACAATGTTGCTGGATTTGGCGGTAGTATCGAAAAAGAAAGGCATCCTCGCCTTATCAGCCTACGAAGACGAAATCGCACGCGATAATTTCCTGCACCGCAGCCTTCAAATGGCGATCGATGGGCAAAAGCCTGCAGATATCGATTTTATCCTCTCACAAGAAATTGCCGCACGGATCGAACGCCACAAACGCTCGGCCAGCATTACAAAGCGCGCATCAGAAACCGCACCTGCGATGGGGCTGATCGGAACGCTTGTTGGCCTTGTGCAGATGCTTGCTAACCTGGAAAGCCCTGAAACCATTGGCCCCGCCATGGCTGTTGCGCTCTTGACGACCTTTTATGGCGCTATCCTCGGCACGGTTGTAATGGCGCCCCTTGCTGGTAAGCTGGACAAAAATTCACAAGACGAAACCTTGATCAAAAACATGATCCGCCTAACCGCCATTGCCGTGGCACGCCAAGACAACCCACGCAAACTGGAAATGGAGCTTAACTCCGCCCTGCCACCACAACACAAAATCAAATACTTCGACTAACATCAGTTGACGAACACATAAAACAGGATACATTGTAATCTCATGCGCTTAATGGTTATTGGACATCTTAACGGACAAATCGCTCAGGCAGGTAAAATCGCCTTGCAGCGCGGCGCAAAGGTCATCCACTGCGAAGACACGGTCGAGGCAATCGGCGCACTCCTAAACGGACGCGGCGCTGATTTGGTGATGGTCGATGTGAAACAAAAAATCGCTAAATTCGTACAAGATTTGGAAGATGCACGCATTCACTTGCCCGTCATCGCATGCGGCGTTGATAATGATGCACGCGCCGCAGTTAAGGCCATTCAGGCTGGCGCAAAAGAATACGTCCCACTGCCGCCTGATGCGGATATGATCGCCGCCATTCTTGAGGCCGTCAGCGACGATAACAGCGCCATGATTGCCGACGACCCTGCAATGAAACCCATTGTCAATCTTGCCGATAAAATCGCACCCAGCGAAGCCACTGTGATGATCACTGGCGAATCCGGCACGGGTAAAGAGGTCATGTCGGCCTACATCCACAATAAATCAAAACGCAAAGACGCCGCCTTTATCGCCGTAAACTGTGCGGCCATTCCTGAAAACCTTTTGGAATCAGAACTGTTCGGCCACGAAAAAGGCGCCTTCACTGGCGCGACTGCGCGCCGCATCGGTAAATTCGAAGAAGCCCACAAAGGCACACTCCTTTTAGATGAGATCAGCGAGATGCACCCGCTTTTGCAGGCAAAACTGCTGCGCGCCATCCAGGAAAAAGAAATTACACGCATCGGGTCAAACGCCGCGGTCAAAGTTGATGTGCGCATCATCGCAACATCAAACCGCAACCTCGAACAATCGGTGCAAAAAGGCGAGTTTCGCGAAGATTTATATTTCCGCCTAAACGTCGTTAACATTCCGCTGCCTGCGCTGCGCGAACGCCCAAGCGATATTCCAAAGCTTGCACAATTCTTCGCCGACAAATACGCCGATGCCAATGGCGTTGACCGCAAAAAGCTCGGCCCCGCCGCCATCGAAAAAGCCAAAACGCACAGCTGGCGCGGCAACATCCGTGAACTTGAAAACACAATGCATCGCGCCATTTTGATGTCGATGCAAGACGAGATCGAGCCCGAAGCGCTCCTCATCCAAAACAGTCAGTTTAACCAAGGCGCAGGCACTGCCGCGACGCCTAATCAAGCGCCAAGCGCAACAGACGTGGGCAGCGCCCAAAACGCGCCCACCGCGCCAGCAGAAACAGCCCCGACTGCGGCGCAGCCACTCAACAACCCACAAGCCGTCGAAGGCCTTGTTGGACGCACGATCGCCGACGTTGAACGCGATATGATCATCGACACGTTAGAACATTGCCTTGGCAACCGTACGCACGCCGCCAATATTCTGGGCATTTCTATTCGTACACTTAGAAACAAGCTCAACCAGTATAAAGATCAAGGCCACGACATCCCTGCAAGCTAGCCCAGCTTCAGACCCCTCTCGCGGCACATATACCCCGCACGTTAAGCACTCTAGGCCACACATAATGTCAGATCACCCAACAAAACCACATCATTCCCGCCATGATTGGATAAAGTTCCTGATGCTTCTTGGCATTTTCGCGGGATATTTCGGCTACCTCAGCTGGGAATATGATCTTAAAACAGGCGGCATTGTCGCTGCCATCACGTGGAGCTTTTTTGTCCTGTGCACGCCGATCGCTGACGCAGGTTTTCTTCTGGATTTCCCTGTGCGCATGATCACTGGCATCAAAATGTTCTTCATTGAATTCATCGTCTGGGTATTGGCGCTTGGCATCAATATGATCGCCCTCACCTACGCGCCCGCAGCCTATGAAACAAATCTACTGACCAGCACATTTCATACGCTTCTGACCACGCCTTGGCCGTATTGGAGTATCATAATCCTATGCGCGGCCGGAACATTCCTGTCTATTCATTTAGGCGATGATATCATGGACGCACTCAGCAACCATAAAGACACAAACACCGTGACGCACTTTAAAAAGAAAATTGCGGTAATGGCATGCTTAATCATCGCGATCATCGTGATCTATTACGACTTGATTAAGACCCTAAATATTGAAATGCCAAATTAATATGCAATGCCTATTTCGGCGCAGGCTCGACAATCAGAACAGTGCTTTTCGCATCAGTAACGCGCACCCGATCACCTGCACTCAGTGCCGATTTGGCCAATATTGACCAATAACTGTCATCCAGTTTTTGTTGAACCGTATCGCCCGCAGGCACATCAACATCGACAGAAAACTCTCGCCCGACATATTGCGCCGCACGGTTATTAAGCAATGGCTCATCACTTTGCAGACCAGTCGGATTCCCTTTGCGATAGATTGACCAGCCAACAATACCAGCAATCGACAAAATAGCCCATGACGCAATTTGCGCTTGCCACACCAGGTCAGGAACAACAAACAAGGCCGCACCAACCACTGCCGCCGCCGCGCCAATACACAGTAAAAAGTACGCACCAACAAAGGCAAGCTCAACCACCACCAGAACGATCGCAACACTCAACCAGTGCCAAGGTTCCATCACTTCAAGAACAGAAATAAAATCGGTCATAATTGGCCAAACCTCCTATTTCGCAGCTTTCTTAGTCGCAGGCGCCTGCAATGACTTTGTTTGCTCACCCAGCAATTCAGCGATACCGCCCAATGACGCCATAACGCCAGAAGCCTCCAAAGGCATAAAGACAAGCTTTTGACTTGGCGAGTTCGCAAAGCTACCAATTTGCTTCACATACTCTTGCGCGACAAAGTAATTAATCGCCTGAATATCACCTTTTGAAATGGCCTCAGACACCATTTGCGTTGCTTTGGCTTCCGCCTCGGCCAAACGCTCGCGCCCTTCAGCCTCGCGATATGCGGCTTCTTTTTTACCTTCAGCTTCTAAAATAGCGGCCTGCTTTTCACCTTCCGAGCGCAAAATCTCAGATTCTCTGTGGCCTTGCGCCTCAAGAATATTCGCACGCTTTTCACGCTCTGCCTTCATTTGGCGCGCCATCGAATCCACAAGATCACGCGGCGGTGAAATATCTTTGATTTCAATGCGGGTCACTTTAATGCCCCAAGGCTCGGTTGCTTCATCAACAATCTGTAGCAATCTTGCATTAATGCTATCGCGCTCGGACAGCAATTCATCCAAATCCATCGACCCCATAACAGTACGCAAATTCGTCATCGTCAAATTCAGCACCGCGCGCTCCATCTGGTTCACTTCATAGGCCGCGCGCGCCGCGTTTAAAACCTGATAGAACACAACGCCGTCAACCTGAACAAGGGCGTTATCTTTTGTAATAACCTCCTGCGAGGGAACATCCAAAACCGTTTCCATCATGCTCATCTTCGCGCCGATACGATCAACGAATGGTACAATAAAATGTAAACCAGGCTGCAGCGTCACGGTATAACGACCAAAGCGCTCTACTGTATATTGGTAGCCCTGCGGCACGGTTTTAACCGCTGATGCCACTAGATAAAGAGAGAACACAAGTAAAATAAGAACAAACGGATCCATAAGAAGCCTCGAAAATGATTAAACCAATAGTGCGTAGTATTGCATGATTCTTGGCATCTTGGTAAGATTTACCCAGTAATTACACACAAGCAGCGATCGCTCATACGTCCATGGCAACAAATCTACCCTCAACGCAAAGCGCAAGCGCGCCTGCCTCCGCCCCTGGTGGGGTTGGTATGATGCGCGGCGGTATGAATAATTTGATGCGCTCAGACGTTCTGTTCGCATTCGGCATTATTGCCATTATCTTATTTATGCTCGTCCCCATTCCAACAGGATTGCTGGACTTTGGCCTGTCTGTATCTGTGGCCTTTGGCGTCCTGATTTTGATGACAGTTCTGTTTATTCAAACGCCGCTTGATTTCTCGACCTTTCCGACCGTGTTGCTGGTATCGACCTCTTTGCGCCTTGGCCTAAACGTCGCCTCGACGCGCCTGATCCTTGAAAATGGTCACCAAGGGCGTGATGCGGCAGGCGCAGTGATCGAGGCCTTTGGCACATTCATTATCAAAGACAGTTACATCATCGGTGCCATTGTCTTTGCCATCCTTGTGATTGTAAACTTCGTGGTCATCACCAAAGGTTCTGGCCGTATCGCCGAAGTGGCTGCGCGCTTTACCCTCGATGCGATGCCGGGCAAGCAAATGGCGATCGACAGCGACCTTTCCGCAGGCATGATCACCGAAGAAGAAGCCAAAAACCGCCGCAAAAACCTTGAGCAAGAAAGCACCTTTTTCGGCGCCATGGACGGTGCGGCAAAATTCGTGCGCGGTGATGCGATTGCAGGCCTTTTGATTATGTTCATCAACATTATCGGCGGCATCATCATCGGCACAACCACCCAAGGCATGAGCATGGGCGAAGCGGCCTCAAACTATACCATCCTGACAATCGGTGATGGCCTCGTCAGCCAAATCCCCGCCCTAGTCGTTTCTGTATCTGCTGGTCTTTTGGTATCAAAGGCTGGCGTTGAAGGCTCTGCCGAGCAAGCCTTGTTTGATCAGCTTGCGCGCTATCCCCGCGCTATTTTCATGACCGCAGGCCTGTTATTCGCACTAGGCATCACACCGGGCATTCCCTTCTTCCCATTCTTCGTCTTAGCATCTGCAATTGGCGCGATTGGCTATTATGCGACCAAAGCACAAAAACAGCGCGAAGAATTCGAAAGCCTTTCTCCTTCTGGCGGTCAAGCAGGCGCGCCCGCCGCAATTGGCGCAGACGGCAAACCAGCAGCCCCTGTCGCGGAAGAGCCAATATCCGCCGCGCTGGCAATGGATATTATCCGCTTAGAACTCGGCTATGGCCTTTTGCCTCTCGTCCAAGGAGATAGCCCGAATAAACTAACCGACCAAATCAAAGGCCTGCGCCGCCAATTGGCCGAGGATATGGGATACGTTCTGCCATCTGTGCGCATTCAAGATAACCTGCAATTACCTGCCAATACTTATATCGTGCGCATCAAAGAAATCGAAGCCGGACAAGGCGATGTCCGAACAGGCATGCTGATGTGTATGGACCCGTCAGGCACGTCTATTGACCTGCCGGGCGAACAAACGACCGAGCCCACTTTTGGCTTGCCTGCCACATGGATTGATGAGAAATACCGTGAAGAAGCCCACTTCAAGGGCTATACCGTTGTTGATGCCCCTACCGTCATCACAACGCATATTACCGAAATCATCAAAGACAATATGCCAGATTTGCTAAACTACGCCGAAACGCAAAAGCTGCTGGACGAGATGCCAAAAGAATACCAAAAACTGGTCGCAGATGTGATCCCATCACAAGTCACAATTGGCGGTCTGCAACGTATCTTGCAAAAATTGCTGGGCGAGCGCGTGTCAATCCGCGACCTGCCATCTATCCTCGAAGGACTGGCCGAGGCCACAAACTACACCAAAAACATCAACTCATTAACCGAGCATGTACGCTCACGCCTCGCGCGTCAGCTATGCAACGCCAACAGCAACGCACAAGGTGTATTGCCACTGGCGCCCCTGTCACCGCAATGGGAGCAAGCCTTCACCGAAGCCTTAATCGGCGATGGCGAAGATAAGCAACTCGCCATGGCGCCAACACACCTGCAGGAATTTATCAAAGTTGTACGTGAAAAATATGATCAGTTTTCTGCCGAAGGACAATCGCCAGTCTTACTGACATCTGCGCCAATCCGCCCTTATGTGAGATCAGTGATTGAACGTTTCCGCCCGCAGACCATTGTGATGAGCCAAAACGAAATCCACCCCAAGGCCCGTATCAAAACAACAGGCATGGTTTAAATACTATTGAAGCGACATCCGTGTTGGATATCAAACTTACTATATCTTTGGAGAAAACCAGTCCTGAACCGCTTTAGAAAATGTCGTCAGCTCACGCGCCTCAGCTTCGTGAATGACTTTTTTGATAAACACTTCGCTTGTCTTCTCAACCGCGGCCATATGGGCATTCCAATTAAAAGAAGGAGTCTTTGCATTCTCTTTGCAGTACGCCAACTGCTTTTGGGCGCTTTCCTGCAAAGAGGCCAAAAATATGCTCTCTGCAATGTCTTCATCACCTTGCGACGCTAGCTTGTCAACAAACTTAACAGCCTCGTCAACGGCAGGCGATAAAGCCTTATCAACCACTTGTTGTTGAAAATCATTCAGATCCGATCCCTGCGCCACACCTTTAAAGGTACGCCTAACATCAGAAAATGCTTGTTCATCAATCGGCAAAAGCGCAGAAGCATTAACACCTTCATCCAGCGCATCACGCGCCGTAATCACATCACGGCGATACTGCCACAATGGCAATTGCTGGCTTTCAGGCAATTGTGAAAACTCTTTACGAAACGCTTCAGATTGCTCTAACGCCGTTTTCTGATTATCAGATTCCACCATAATATACACTCCCTACTCGGTCATCATTGTTGCCTAAAATGACATACACATAAAAAATTACCTGCGATAAACTATCACAGGCAATGTTATTATGTAAACAAAAAGATAAATATAAGCTTAATACAGCGTATTAGGCTTGTTTTTAACCGCGTCTATTTTAGCCGCCGTAATCTCAATTTGCGTTTTCATACGCAAACGATCGCCCTGCGTCGCAGCAAGCTCAAGATCAGCGCTCAGCTTATCCATCGCCTTTGTCAAATCTTCCACTGTGCCAAGATCATCAACATCAATGGCATCTTCTGCCAAAACGATGCACTCTTTACCCGCAACATCAGCAAAACCACCTGTAATAAAAATGTGGCGAGGCTTTTTTTCGTCCAAAGACTGCATATACAGCTTCACAACGCCGTACTTAAGGGAAGCCACAACCGGAACATGGTCTGCGCCGACACCGAACTCACCCGCTTCACCTGGCATCACGGCCAAATGAACAGGCTCTGACACCAATTTTTCTTCTGGTGAAACGATTTCGAATTGCAATGAACCACTCATGACTTAACCCTTTATCTTTATTATCTCTAAACCTGCGTTACGCAGCCTTAGCAGCCATTTCTTTTGCTTTTTCTACGGCTTGGTCAATTGAACCAATCATGTAGAACGCAGATTCTGGAAGGTGATCATATTCACCGTCACAAATCGCTTTAAAGCCTTTGATCGTGTCTGCAAGGTCAACAAATACACCAGGTGTACCTGTAAAGACCTCAGCAACGTGGAATGGCTGAGATAGGAAACGCTGGATCTTACGGGCACGTGCCACAGTCAGCTTATCTTCTTCAGACAATTCATCCATACCCAAAATCGCGATAATGTCTTGCAGGTTCTTGTACTGTTGCAAGATCTGCTGAACTTTAACGGCTGTTTGGTAGTGCTCGTCACCGATGATACGTGGGTCCAAAATACGTGACGTTGAATCCAATGGATCAACCGCAGGATAGATACCTTGCTCAGCGATCTGACGACTTAGAACTGTTGTTGCATCAAGGTGCGAGAATGTTGTCGCAGGCGCAGGATCAGTCAAGTCATCCGCAGGAACGTAAACGGCCTGTACAGATGTAATCGAACCCTTTGTTGTTGATGTAATACGCTCTTGCATCGCACCCATGTCTGTTGACAATGTTGGCTGATAACCAACCGCAGAAGGAATACGGCCAAGAAGCGCTGATACCTCGGCGCCAGCCTGTGTAAAGCGGAAGATGTTATCAATGAACAAAAGAACGTCTTGGCCTTCTTCGTCACGGAAATATTCCGCCATCGTCAAAGCAGACAAAGCAACGCGTGAACGTGCGCCTGGTGGCTCGTTCATCTGACCGTAAACGAGGGCCGCTTTTGAATTTTCTGAATCGTGGGCTTTAATAACGCCTGAATCGATCATCTCGTGGTAAAGGTCGTTACCTTCACGTGTACGCTCACCAACACCAGCAAATACAGATACACCGCCGTGACCTTTTGCAATGTTGTTAATCAATTCCATGATCGAAACGGTTTTACCAACGCCGGCACCACCGAACAGACCAATTTTACCGCCTTTTGCGTATGGGCAAAGCAAGTCTACAACTTTAATACCTGTAACAAGCTGCTCTGTCTCAGTTGCCTGATCAGCAAAAGCAGGTGCTTCGCGGTGGATAGGCCATGAAACTTTTGATTTCACTTCTGGACCTTCATCAATCACGTTACCTGTCACATCAAAGATACGGCCCAAAACTTCTGCGCCAACTGGAACAGAAATTGGCGCGCCCAAATCAGCAACTTCTGCGCCGCGAACAAGACCATCAGTCGAGTCCATCGCAATACAGCGTACTGTGTTCTCACCAAGGTGCTGAGCAACCTCAAACACCAATTCTTTACCATCGTTTTGTGCGCTCAAAGCATTCAAAATCGCAGGGACTTGACCTTCTTCAAACTGTACGTCAACAACCGCACCCAATACCTGAGTAATGCGGCCGATTGCTTGATCGTTTTTCTTTGCTTTTGCCATGATTTCCTCTTTCCTTAAAACCGTTAAGTTATCTCTTTATCTTAATACTGTTATCTATAGTGCTTCGGCGCCCGAAATAATTTCGATCAATTCTTTCGTGATATACGCCTGACGTGCGCGGTTATACTCAAGTGTAACCTGCTTAATCACATCACCCGCATTACGCGTTGCATTGTCCATTGCCGTCATACGTGCAGCCTGTTCACCAGCCGCACTATCCAAAAGCGCGCGGAACAATTGCACGCCAATATTACGTGGCAACAATGTGTTCACAATGCTTTCTTCGTCTGGTTCAAACTCGTAAGGCGCGGCATGTGGCTCGCCATCTGTTGTTTGCAAGTTCTCATCAACAGCGTTCAGCGTATCAGCTTGCGCAATTGCATCATCCATTTCAAATGGGATCAATTGCTGCGCGGTTGGCTCTTGCACCATGATCGATACAAAGTTGCTGTACACAAGCGTACACACATCAAAAGAACCCGCATCAAATTCAGAAACAATATAATCACGAATAGCCTGCGCTTCGCTATATTGGATGCGCTTTTGGCTTGTGATGTCAAAGAAGTGCTTGATAATCAAAGGCTTCATATCTGTGCGCAAAGAATCATACCCTTTACGGCCGATACAAACGATTTTCACCTCTTTACCAGCTTCTTTCAAAGCCAGAACGCGGCGACGTGTTTCTTTCAAGATGTTTGCGTTAAACCCGCCGCAAAGACCGCGGTCAGATGTCACAACAACCAACAAATGCACATCATCAGAACCAGTCCCTTTCAACAAAGGCGAGCTATCCTGATCGATGACAATATTATGCGTCACACGTGCAAGCGCACTTGCCATGCTCAGCGCATAAGGATGTGACTTCTCCGCTTGCTCTTCAGCGCGGCGAAGCTTACTTGCAGCCACCATTTTCATGGCTGCCGTAATTTTTTTAGTCGATTTAACCGATTTAATACGGTCGCGATAATCTCTTAAGCTTGGCATTTTAAATTATGGCCTTTTCCTAAAATTCCCTAATTATGCTGCTTCTTGATCTGAGATCGCGTAGCTCTTTGTGAAACCATCAAAGAACTTCATCATATCTTCGATCAATTTATCATCCAATTTCTTGTCGTCGCGGATTTGCTCAAGCAATACTTTACCATTGGCGCGGATGTGCTCTAGCAAACGGTGCTCATAGTTCACAACTTCGTTTTCTGGGATGCTATCCAAGAAACCTTTTGTACCAGCAAAGATCACCATAACCTGCTCTTCAACAGACAATGGAGAGTACTGAGGCTGACGCAATAGCTGTGTCAAACGCGCACCACGTGCAAGCAATTTTTGTGTCGCTGGGTCAAGGTCTGATGCGAACTGTGCGAAGGCTTCCATTTCACGGTACTGAGCAAGCTCAAGCTTAATCGTACCAGCAACCTGTTTCATCGCCTTGATCTGCGCGGCAGAACCAACACGTGATACAGACGCACCAACATCAATCGCAGGGCGGATACCTTTTGCAAACAAACCTGTTTCCAAGAAGATCTGACCATCTGTAATCGAAATAACGTTTGTTGGAATATAAGCAGAAATATCACCTGCTTGTGTTTCAATCACTGGCAAGGCTGTCAAAGAACCACCGTCATGTGTTTCTTCGTTCATCTTCGCCGCACGTTCTAGAAGGCGTGAGTGAATGTAGAAAACGTCACCAGGATAAGCTTCACGGCCTGGTGGACGGCGAAGAAGCAAGGACATCTGGCGGTATGCAACAGCTTGCTTTGACAAGTCATCATAAACTGCCAAGGCATGAAGACCGTTATCACGGAAATATTCACCCATCGCGCAACCTGTGTATGGTGCCAAGAACTGCATTGGCGCTGCATCAGATGCAGTTGCTGCAACAACAGTTGTGTATTCCATTGCGCCTTGCTCTTCCAATTCACGAACAAGCTGAGCGACTGTTGAACGCTTCTGACCAACAGAAACATATACGCAGTATAGGTGTTTCTTGTCGTTCGATGCTTTGTTCAAATATTTCTGGTTAATGATTGCATCAACAGCAACGGCTGTTTTACCTGTTTGGCGGTCACCAATGATCAATTCACGTTGACCACGACCGATTGGAACCAGCGCATCAATCGCTTTAATACCTGTTTGCATTGGCTCGTGAACTGATTGACGTGGAATAATGCCAGGTGCTTTAACTTCAACGCGCTTGTACTCAACATCCTTCAAAGGACCTTTACCATCAATTGGGTTACCCAAACCGTCAACAACGCGGCCAAGCAAACCTTTACCTACAGGCACTTCAACGATCTTACCTGTACGCTTAACGATGTCGCCTTCGCAAATTGCTTTATCTTCACCCAAAACAACCACACCAACATTGTCAGCTTCGAGGTTCAAAGCCATACCTTTAGTGCCGTCTGGGAATTCAACCATTTCACCCGCCTGAACATTGTCCAGACCATAAATACGTGCAACGCCGTCACCAATAGACAGCACCTGACCAATTTCAGCGACGTTTGTTTGTTCGCCAAAATCAGCAATCTGCTTTTTCAAAATGTTAGAAATTTCAGCTGCTTTGATATCCATGGTGTTACGCCTCTTTCTTCTTGTTTAATGTTTCTACATTGTCGTTAGTGTTATTCAGTGTTCTCTTGCTCATAGTCGTTTTCAAACGATCCAAACGACCAGAAACAGAATCATCAATACGCTTTGACCCGATCGTGACGACCAATCCGCCAATCAGGCTTTCATCAACGCGTGCATCCAAAATGATATTTTGCCCTGTTGCATCAGACAGCGCCTTGGCTAGCTCTTTTTGCTGAGCGGCTGTCAGTGCATTGGCAGTTTCAACTTTTGCAACGGCTTCGTTACGCTCTGCCGCCAACATCTTTTCAACGGCCTTAATCATGTGTGACAGCAATGACAAACGTCCATTGCCTGCAAGCACATTCAAGTAATTCAATGTAATTGTCTGAAACTTCGCTTTCTTAGCCAGATCCGCCAAGACCACCTGCTGGCGTTTAGCACTGATCGAATCAGCCGCGATAAAAAACGCAAAATCTTCTGATTCGCTCAGCATTGTTTTCAAAGACGCCAAATCGGCCTCCACCTTAGGCAAGGCTTTGTTTTCTTTAGCCAATTCAATCAAGGCACTTGCATAACGCTGTGTCAGTGCCGAAGAAACCATACCGCTTTGAGCCACAAATTTATCCTTTTGTCTTTACAATCTTTGCGCAGGGTTTAGCACACAGCCACGCGCGTGACAAGAGTCTAAAGTCGCAGAAAGACTCATTTTTTTGCCCTTTTGGCGCTCAGGCCGCGGATTCCCGTCAGCCGCTTTTCAGTGCCACAACATACTCCGCACAACAAAAATTTGACATAAAACAAAAAGAAGCATAAAACCCCCGCCATGACAAAAGTTCATGACGCCGAATTACTGGATTACTTGCAAACACTGCGCACGCACCCTGACGATAAAATGGTGCGCGTACTAGACACTACGCCCCAGCAAAGCGACCGCGTTAAAATTGTCCTGTGCCTGCGTAAGAAATTCATGAATGCCGTGATTATGCCCTCAGAAAATCAGACGGCGATCTTAAACGCACAAGGCGATCTAAACCCAGCAAATTGGGCCGATGGCATCCCCATTAGACAAAAAACACTCGACCCCAAATATAACCTCGGCGACACAAAATACATACTCCATACCTGCCTAGGAACAAAAAGCCCTAGAATGCTTGCAGCAACGCCGCCTAAAATCGCACAGGACGAACGCCTGTTTTTGGAAACATTTTTATCCGATCCACTGGTTATGCCGCGCATTAAAGGCAAACAGCTTATCAATATGGCGCCTGAGGTTCGCCAGCACCTTATTGAAAACCTGCTTGCCTTGCGATGTTATATGTTTCACGCCAAGCCTGGCGATAACCTAGGCCCGACATTTAACTGGCATACAGACAGCGGCATCTCAGCGCATACAGTTTTATTCAAATCACCGATGGAAATCCAATCCAGCGAAAACAGCACCACTATACTGCGGCCCAAAACAGGACAAACCATCGTCTTTAACGACAAGCTTCAGCATCGCTCAAACCCTGAAGTAGCGCAGCATGGTCAATTTGCGCTCGATCTGTCATTTTACGAATAAGGCTCTAGGCCCCATCATAAAAAAAGCTGCGCCTGACATATCATCACGGCGCAGCCCTTCAATCATATTAACGAGATAACACTTCTATAAAGCGCGAACCGCAGGCTTCACTGCAATGCGCCCTGCATCAGGTGTCGGAAGGACGCGCGCATCGTGGCTTTCAGCCTGCAAAAACTCCTCAACCATGCTCACTACATGATCGCTCGGCAACTCACTTGCGAATTTTAACGTTTGCGTTTCAGGCGTATACTCAGATGCCGCGCCTACATCACGAAATTGCGCGGCAAGACCTTCAATCATTTGCGCTGGCTCGTCACCATAAATTGTAATTTTTGAAATCTGCGTCATAACTGTTCTCCTTTATGTTATTTGGCATATACCTTTGGTTAGGCACGCCCCTTTTAAAACAACTATAAAGAGAAGCGCAAGCTTTTTCTTTTCATAAGATCGCGCTAATGTGCTACATAAAGCTTTGCGGATCAATATCAATGATAACGCGCACGGTCGAGGGCACCTTAATACTATTAACCCAGTCCAAAACCGTCTTTTGCAAATTGATGGTCTTTTCTGCCCGCACTAATAAGCGAAAACGATAACGCCCGCGCAAACGTGCCATCGGCGCAGGCGCAGGGCCAAAGGTTTGCACGCTGGCCTCTTGCGGGGCAACGCGGGCAAGCGCCTTCGCCACGCCCAGCGCTTGTGCCTCATCACGGCCAGTAACAATAATCCCCGCCAGCCTTGCAAAGGGCGGCATGTGCGCCGCTTCACGCTCGGCCGCTTCGGCTTGCAAGAAGGCATCACGCCCCGCCGCAGCCAAAGCCTGCATAATGCGGTGCTGCGGCATGTAGGTTTGCAAATACACATGGCCAGGCTTCTCCGCACGACCTGCCCGCCCCGCAACCTGATGCAGCAATTGATAAACGCGCTCGCTTGCGCGCAGCTCTCCGCCTTGCAATCCCAAATCCGCATCAATCACGCCTACCAAGGTTAGATCGGGGAAGTGATGACCTTTGGCAACGATTTGCGTGCCTATAATAATATCCACCTCTTTGCGGCGGATACGCTCCAACAGCGTGCGCAGCTCATCTTGACTATCCGTTGTATCACTCGCCAGCACCATAACGCGGGCGTCAGGAAAGCTTTGGCGCACTTCTTCTTCAATGCGTTCAACACCGGGGCCACACGGCACAAGCGAACCTTCATCGCTGCATGATGGGCATTGTTTGGGCACAGATACGCCAAACCCGCAATGATGGCACTGCAAATGCGCACCGCGCGCGGTTTTATGCTCTACCAGCCACGCCGTGCAGCGCGGACATTCCATGCGGTGACCACACGAACGGCACAGCGTCAGCGGCGCATAACCGCGCCTATTTAAAAACATTAAGGCCTGCTCGCCGCGCTGAAGCGTATCCATCATCGCCTTTTTCAACGACGGCGCGATAAAATTGCCGCTATCAGGTTTATCCTCGCGCAGATCAACCAGATCAATCTCTGGCATTTGCGCCCCGCCAAAACGTGCTGGCAAGATTAAATGCTCATATTTGCCGTCCCATACATTTTGCATCGTCTCCAGCGACGGCGTCGCCGACACCAATACAATTGGAAACTGCCCCAGATGGGCGCGAACAACCGCCATATCGCGCGCGTGATAACGCACGCCGTCTTCCTGTTTATAGGCGGGGTCATGTTCTTCATCGACAATAATCAAACCCAATTTCTGATACGGCAAAAACAGGGCCGAGCGCGCACCAACGACAACGCGGCTTGTCCCTTGTGCGACCCCGCGCCAAGTCAAACGGCGCTGCGCGGCGGTTAACCCCGAATGCCACAACGCAGGATAACACCCAAAACGATCGTTAAAGCGCTGTAAAAAGGCATTCGACAGCGCAATTTCAGGCAACAATAATAAGATCTGCTTACCTTGCTCCAGCGCCTTGGCAATGGCCTCGAAATACACCTCGGTCTTACCCGCGCCCGTAACACCGTCCAGCAAGTTACAATAATAACCGCCATCGCCAATTTGTTCGCACAGGCGCTCGGCCACGTCTTGTTGATCTTCCGACAGATCAACTGCGCCATGCTTATAATTGGGCGTTTTACACGGCACAGGGTTAAAAATATCAACCTGCTTTAAAAAGCCCTTATCGCTCAGCCCCTTCACAACCGATGCGCTGCATCCGGCGACCTCCGCAATTTCTGATGCACGGCGAATTTGCCCGTCTGCCATTACATCCATCACTGCGCGGCGCTGCACGCTCAGCTTTGCCTTTTCAAGGCGCGCATCACTCACACCATCGGCCAATTGAAATCCGCGCGCTGGCGCTGGCGGATCAAGGCCCGCAGGAACGCTAAGCGCCATTTTCAAAACCGATCCCATCGGCGCGGCGCAATATCGCGCAGCCCAACTGATAAAATCGCGGTGCACTTTGCGCATCGGCGCGGCGTCATAACGGTCGATAATATATTTCAGTTTTTCTGGCTTCACATCGCCAGCGCCCTGCCCCCACACAACAGCAGGCACTTCACGCCCGCCAAGCGGCACGCAGACATAATCGCCGTCTTGCACGTCCATACCCTCAGGCACGCCATAGTCATAGGCCTTATCCACGGGATAGGGCACAAGAACGCTGCGCACCTCTGACGGGGGGCGGCTATCTTTTTTCGGCGCAGGGCCTAATTCTTCATCTTGAAATAATGAGTCCATACAGGTATCTATAAATACATCGCCAACAGGGCGATTCCCTATCCTTTATATAGAAAAGTTATACAGTTATGAAATTTTTTGTCGATACCGCAGACATCCATGAAATCGAAGAATTAGCAGCAACAGGCCTGATCGATGGCGTGACAACCAACCCATCCCTCATCGCGAAAAGCGGCAAAGAATTCGTGCCACTGATCAAAGACATCTGCAAAATCGTCAACGGCCCAGTCAGCGCCGAAGTCGCCGCAACGGATTTCGAAACCATGCGCAAAGAGGCCGAAGTTCTGCGCAACATCGCAAACAACGTCACAATCAAAGTTCCTCTAACGCCTGCGGGTTTGAAATTGTGTAAATTACTGTCACACGATGATACCAAGGTCAACGTGACACTATGCTTCTCGGCAGCGCAAGCCATCCTTGCCGCCAAAGCTGGCGCGGCGTTCGTATCACCTTTCGTTGGTCGCCTTGATGATATTTCCATGAACGGCATGCAACTGATCGAGGACATCGTTAAAATTTACAAAAACTACCCTGCCTACAAAACAGAAGTGCTTGTTGCCTCAATCCGCAGCCCAATGCACATCACACAGGCCGCAAAAATGGGCGCTCAAGTCATTACTGCGCCGCCAAGCGTCATTCAGCAATTGTTCAAGCATCCTTTAACGGATCAAGGCCTAGCCGCCTTTGTTGAAGATTGGAACAAATCAGGCCAAAGCATTTTAAAAGATTAGGGATTCAAAAGCATGGCCAAGCTATGCTAGAATCACCAAATGTCTGAAGAACACCACACTGATTCTGATACGCTGAAGATCACCACACAAGATGTGCTGGATTATCTGCGCGCTCACCCCAAATTCCTCAGCCAGCATCCAGAGGCCATAGACCTTCTGAAAGTGCCGGGCATGTCACAAGGCAAAGGCGTTGCCGATTTTCAATCCTATATGATTGAACGCCTAAAGTCCGACAAGGACGAGATAGAGCAAACAACGCGCGAAATCATCGCCAATGCGCGCTCGAACATGAATAACCAGCAACGCATCCACAGCGCCGTTTTGCGCATCCTCGAGGCCTGCACATTTGATGACTTTATCCAGTGCCTCACCATGGATCTGGCAAACATGCTGGACGTTGATATCGCAACCCTGATTGTCGAGGCCGACGGCCAGTCCATCCCGCATATCAACACATCAGGCATCCGCATCCTGCCCGAGGGCACAATCAATAACTGGATGGGCGACAGCCCCGTCATCATGCAAGACAATATCAGCGGCATCGAACCCATCTATGGCGGCGGCGCGGCGCTGGTACAGTCGCAGATTTTGCTGCGCATTGACATCTCGCTCGACACGCCGCCGGCTATTCTTGCCTTCGGCAGTCGCGATCCAAATATGTTCAGCGCCGATCAGGCCACCGATCAAATCCTGTTCCTTGCGCGCGTCATCGAAAGGGCCTTTCGTGCATGGCTGTATCTACCGCACATGGCATAAAGCAACATATCCTTGCCTTGTGCGCACAAGACCTGCGTGCGCAACTGGAAAAATGGCAAGATTACTTACGCTTTGAAAAGCAAGTATCCCACCATACGCAGCGCGCCTATTTCAGTGACATCACGCATTTCATCACCTTTATGCACGAACATATCGGCGGCGCGCCAAGCCTTGCGACCCTATCCGATGCAAAAATCCGTGACTTTCGTGCATGGCTCTCGCGCAAGGCAATTGACGGAACATCCAATGCATCGCGCGCCAGATCATTGTCTGGCATTAAAAATTTGCTACGATGGCTAGATAAAAACGGCATCGCCCATAACGCAGCAATTAACAATATGCGCAGCCCCAAGCTGCCGCACAAATTACCCAAACCACTGCAAGAGCAGCAAACATTTAACCTGTTAGAATCCGCAGGCTTGCTCGAGAAAAAAGACTGGATCGGCGCGCGTAATAATGCGCTGCTTACCCTGCTGTATGGATGCGGTCTGCGCATAAGCGAGGCTCTCGACCTAAATATCGGGGACATCCCAGTCTCAACCAATCAACTGCGCGTCCGCGGTAAAGGCAATAAAGAGCGCATCACCCCAATCATCCCTGCCATCCGCCATAGCATCGATCAGTATCTATCGCTGTGCCCTTATGATACTGGCAAGGGCGCACCACTTTTCAAAGGCGCGCGCGGTGATCGCCTCAACCAAGGGGTCGCACAAAAGGCGTTGCGCGATCTACGCGCTGTGCTTGGCTTGCCCGAAACGGCAACGCCGCACGCACTGCGCCACAGTTTTGCCACGCATTTGCTGCAAAATGGTGCAAACCTGCGCGAGATTCAAGAGCTCCTCGGCCACGCATCGCTAAGCACCACCCAGCGCTATACCGAGCTTAACGCGACCGAGCTGATCAACATTTACAAAAACGCCCACCCGCGCGCATAGATCACGGCGCAACAAAAAACCCGCCTGCATCACACAAGCGGGTTTTCTTAATTCTTTGCGGCCTTACGAATTAGCCAACGATTTCTTCAGGCTTGAAGAAATAGTCGATTTCAATTTTCGCGTTTTCAAGGCTGTCTGATCCGTGAACTGAGTTCTCGCCGATGCTGAGTGCGAATTCTTTACGAATAGTGCCAGCATCTGCTTCTTCAGGGTTTGTTGCGCCCATCACTTCGCGGTTTTTCAAAACAGCATTCTCGCCTTCCAAAACTTGAACAACAACAGGTTCGCTGCTCATGAACTCTGTCAATTCACCGAAGAAAGGACGCTCTTTGTGAACGGCGTAAAAGCCTTCAGCTTGCTCAGTTGTCATGTGAATACGTTTTTGCGCAACAATGCGAAGACCTGCTTCTTCAAGCTTTGCATTGATCGCACCTGTCAGATTACGGCGCGTTGCATCTGGTTTGATAATAGAAAAAGTACGCTCTAGTGCCATGGTTTATATCCTTATAAATTAAAATCCGTGGGGTTCGTGCGGCCTTTATACGGCCTCGGCGCATGTCATGCAAGGCAAAATATTGCCTCGCACATACGCACCTAAACATGATATTTTTCTAATGAAAGGCCTTAACCTGCCAAGGCGGCTTCGATGGCGCTGACCGCGTCATTGGCGGCATCTGGGTTCGGGCCGCCAGCTTGCGCCATATCAGGACGACCGCCGCCACCCTTACCGCCCAGCGCGGATGAGCCTACGCGCACCAAATCAACGGCGCTTACGCGGTCGGTCAAATCATCAGTAACGCCAACCACAATCGACGCCTTACCGTCATCCGTTGCAACCAACACAATAACGCCCGATCCAATCTTCGCCTTCAAATCATCCGCCATAGGCTTTAGATCCTTGGCAGGAAAACCGCTCAGAACTTTGCCGGTAAATTTCATGCCCGCAACATCCTTGATATCGTCATTGGCACTGCCGCCATTGCCGCCGCCCATCGCAACCTGACGGCGCAGATCAGAAACTTCTTTTTCCAGTTTCTTTTTCTCATCCATCAATGCCGATACGCGCTGCGTCAATTCGGACGGTGTTGTTTTAAGGGCGCTTGCTGCCTCTTTCAACGTCTGTTCTTGGTCTTCCAAATATGACAGCGCGCGCGCACCTGTATAGGCCTCAATGCGGCGAACCCCTGATGACAGCGCACCTTCCGATACGATTTTCAGCAACCCAATATCACCCGTGCGGCGCACATGCGTACCGCCGCAAAGCTCGATCGAGAAAAGCTTGCCATTACTAAGGTCTTCTGTACCCATCGACACAACGCGCACTTCGTCGTCATATTTTTCGCCGAACAAGGCCATCGCACCGCGCGCACGTGCACGCTCAAGGCTCATAAGGTTTGTGTTCACCTGCGTATTGGCACGAATTTCATCATTCACAATCGTTTCAACAGCGATAATTTGCTCAAGGCTCAACGGGTCAGGATGCGACACGTCAAAGCGCGTACGCACATCATCTTGCAACGATCCTTTTTGTGCAACATGGTCACCCAAAACGCGGCGCAGCGCAGAATGCAACAAATGCGTTGCCGAGTGATTAGCGCGAATTGCTGCGCGGCGATCATGATCCAAATCCATTTCAATTGCGCTGCCGATGCGCATTTCGCCTTCTTTGACCTGCGCGATATGTGCATGCAATTTACCCAGCATTTTTTGCGTATCCGTAATAACAGCCTGCGCCCCTGATGCAGCAAACGTGCCTGTATCACCGACCTGACCGCCCGATTCCGCATAGAACGGCGTCTGGTTTGTAATGATAATGCCTTCTTCACCAACCTTTAACGCATCAACGCGCTGACCATCGCGGATGATCGCGCGAATTTCGCCCTCGGCTTTCTCGGCCTTATAACCAATAAATTCCGTCGGCCCAACCTCATCCAGCAAATCAAACCAAAGCTTATCGGTTGCAGCATCGCCCGAGCCTTTCCACGCGGCGCGCGCTTGCTCTTTTTGTGCGTTCATGCAGCTTTCAAAGCCGTCCATATCAACGCCATAGCCTTTGCCGCGCAACGCATCTTGCGTCAGGTCAACTGGGAATCCATACGTATCATACAGCATAAAGGCCGTATCGCCGGGAAGCTCGTCCCCTTCGGCGAAATCAGCCGTCGCATCATCCAGCAACTTCAAACCGCGATCCAATGTTTGCTTAAAGCGGCGCTCTTCACTGCGCAAAGTTTGCTCGATCAATGATGCTGCGCGGTTAAGCTCAGGATAAGCTTGTGCCATCTTGCTTTGCAAAGTTGGGAACAAACGGTGCATCAATGGGTCTTGCGCACCTAACAAATGTGCGTGACGCATACCGCGGCGCATAATACGGCGCAAAACATATCCGCGCCCTTCATTCGATGGCAACACGCCCTCGGCAATCAAAAACGATGCTGCGCGCAAATGGTCTGCAATAACGCGGTGCGATACAGATTGCTCGCCATCCGGATCAACGCCTGTCAGGTCGGCAGAATGCTCGATAATATCGCGGATCAGATCAATGCCATAGTTATCATTGCTGCCCATCAATGTTGCGGCCATACGCTCAAGCCCCATGCCGGTATCAATGGATGGGTTTGGCAAATCAATGCGCGTATCAGGGTCAATTTGCTCATACTGCATAAAGACGTTGTTCCAAATCTCGATAAAGCGGTCACCATCTTCTTCTGGTGATCCTGGTGGGCCGCCCCAAATGTGATCGCCGTGATCATAGAAAATCTCGGTACATGGACCGCACGGGCCAGTATCGCCCATCGACCAGAAGTTATCTGATGTCGGGATACGAATAATTTTACTATCGTGGAAACCTGTAACCTTCTTCCAGATGTCAAAGGCTTCATCATCTGTGTGATAAATCGTCACGCATAATTTTTCCTGATCCAAACCAAAATTCTTGGTGATCAGCTCCCACGCGAACGAGATCGCATCTTCTTTAAAATAATCACCGAATGAAAAGTTCCCCATCATTTCAAAAAATGTGTGGTGGCGCTTTGTATAGCCAACATTTTCAAGGTCATTATGCTTACCGCCTGCGCGCACGCATTTCTGCGCCGTCGTTGCGCGTTTATAATCGCGCACTTCTTTGCCTGTAAACACGTTTTTAAACTGGTTCATACCCGCATTAGTGAACATCAATGTCGGATCATTTTCCGGCACCAAAGACGATGAAGGCACGATTTCATGCCCCTTATCCTTGAAGAAATTCAAAAACTCACTGCGAACATCATTGACTGTTTTCATTTGGTAATTATCCTCATATACTTATGCGCTATCGCACAGGAACGAACACTATATGCAAGAACTCATCGCCTTAGCAACCCATTTAGCCGACGAAGCCGGAATAATTGCCCGTGAATATTTCCGTCAGCCCTTTGACATCCAGCGCAAGGCCGATCAAAGCCCTGTGACCATCGCCGATCAAAGCATCGAAGCCCGCCTGCGCGAGATTTTACAGCGCGAGCGCCCGCAAGACAGCATCCTTGGCGAGGAATTTGACAACATCCAAGGCACCAGCAACCTAACATGGGTCATCGACCCGATTGATGGCACAAAGTCCTTTATGATGGGCCGCCCAACCTTTGGCACATTGATTGCTCTTTGCGAAGACAGCAAGCCCATCCTTGGCATCATCGACCAACCGATCAGCAATGAACGCTGGATCGGCGCGAAAGGCCACCCCACCACATTAAACGGCATGCCCATTCAAACGCGCAAAAATGTCACGCTTGATACCGCCGTCATGGCCAGCACTACACCTGAAATGTTTGATACGCCTATCTATGAACGCTTTGGCAAGCATCGCTTCGCATGGGGCAGCGATTGCTACGCCTACGGTTTGCTCGCCAGTGGTCATGTCGATTTGATCCTTGAAGACGACCTAAAACCCTTTGACTTTGCTGCGCTCAGCCCTATTATCGAAGGCGCAGGCGGTTTTATCCGCGATTGGCAAGGCAATCCCTTAACCCTCGCATCAAAGGGACAAGTGATCGCTCTTGGCGACCCTGCACTTTGGAACGCAACACACGCACACCTGACGGAGGCATAATCCATGCAATATTGGCTGGTAAAATCAGAACCCAACAAATGGTCATGGGACCAACAAACCCAAAAAGGGGTCGAGCATTGGGACGGCGTGCGTAATTATCAAGCTTCCAACAATATGAAGGCCATGAAAATCGGTGATCAAGCCTTTTTCTATCACTCGAACATTGGAAAAGAAATCGTCGGCATCGTCGAAGTTGTCAAAGAATACTACCCCGACCACACCGATGAAAGTGGCCGTTTCGGCATGGTTGATTTCAAGGCCGTGAAACCACTGGACACGCCAGTGACCTTAAAAGAGATCAAAGCCAACCCTGACCTGCAGGATATGGCGCTGATTAAACAATCACGCCTGTCGGTTTGCCCCATCAAAGACGATGAATGGCAAACAATCCTCAAGCTCGGCTTCAAGTAAACCCTGCCCTCACAAGCATAAATATGAAAACACAATCATAAGTTGGTTGCGCGCACGCGTAAAAATCATCTATGGCTAATATGTACCAAGGATTAACGGACCTTGATGCATAACGGTTTAGACAAAATAAGGAACGCCACGGATGACACCACACTTATATCTTTTCAACATATAAACGACACAATCAAACATTACATAACTCAAAAAAAACTTGACTTTAAATCAGAGTTATGGAATATAAACACGCCCCCACGAGAACAAGAAAACGGTTAAATAATGAGTACACTGATTACATCGCAAAAAGATCAAACAGAAACAATTTTATACAGCCCTATTGAGAATAAATTTAATGAACAAGGCAGTGATGTTGTCTGGTTCAAACCAGAGCATGCAAATGATACAGGGGCCGACGTCAAAGCATCAGATATTAATAGCGGCATCTTCGCCTTCGCGGCAGATGATCCTGATTTTGTTGATGAACACGGCCATGTCCTGCTTACAAACGTCTTCAATCATAATGCAAAAGACAACCGCCTGCTAACACCTGCCGAGCGTCAAGAACACCTTCAAAAGGGCCTGACTAAAAAATGGCCCGCGCTCAAACGTGCCAACCACCATCAGGTGACACATATTTTGCACGCATCAGGATCAACCGTTAAAGTAAATGAACTGCGCCAAGCCCTTCAACACAACGATGTTAAAATCAAACTGATCGGCAGCGCACTTGGCTACACCGTAGCAGATTCAAAAGAAACACAAGATAACGGCGCTGAAATCACACAAGATAAAATCCTTATCAGCATTGAAAATGAGATGGCAAAGCTGAAACCTTCAGAGATCGAGGAAGTCCAAGCAAGCCTAGACGTCAAAAACTTCGAAACCACAATCGGTATCAGTGATGATCGCAGCGTCTTGCTTGATCCTATTTTGCGTAAAAGCAGCGTATGGGACGACATCAGAGACTCCGAAGTTGCAGAGGTCAAAGAAGCGTTCCAAGACTATCATGATTTCCCAGGGAAACGCATGAAAGAAGTCATGAAAGCCTGCGGCGGCGCCATCAATTTTGCAGACCGCCTTCAAGCTGCACACGCCGAGCTTAATGAAAAAGGCATTGAAACAATCCGTGATGTTTCATTTGGTGTCTGGGTTTTCGCCAAACCACTCGAAAAAGATGTCACCGCGCTGCCGAATGCGGGCGCGTATTTCTATCAACAAATGAACGGCGCCGAATTCATCCCCGTCACTGACGAAGACCGCCTCGCCGCGATCCACGGAAAAACATTTGACGTTGATCACTTTGTCGTCGCAGCGCAGCACATTGGCCTCGTTGATAAAAACGGCCTTCCATATACGCTTGCAAACCTGCGCAGCGACAAAACAAATTTCTATGCCGAAGACCACCCCATTGCCCAAATCATGCACAAAATTACGGACCTTCTGCAAGTCCCTATGCTGGATGAGCCGCAAAACTGGGACCCTGTACGCATTGCAAATCCGAAGGCCACTGCGGCAGGCGGACACAAGGCCCATATTTCAAAAACAAAGAAATTAAAAAAAGGTCCTGATCAAGGCAAAAAAAGTACATTATACCACCTCACCCCCGAGAAGAAGATCAACACAATCAAGAATATTGAAAGGGCTTACCTCAAAAGCGATGCCTTGATTGTACCCGCACAAGATTACAGCCACATGCGCAAAATTGATGCACTCTCTCTAAAACTCACACGCAGACTTATCGTTGATGGCCACTTGGCGCTCTTCCATGCTGGCAGCTATGTCGCCAGCGGATGCCCACTCGTCATTGCGCAAGACGCGCAAAAAGAACACAGACATCATGCCGACTTTTATAACAGCGGCGCCTCTGCAACGCACTTTATGGATGTGGTCAAAACCTATGATGGCACAGCCGCAAGCCTTGCACGTACATTAAAAAGTGCGATTTGGGATCACGAGGCTTACAAACCACATGATAAGCGTAAAAAATTAAAATACGATTTCATGACCGAAGACGAGCTTTGCAACACAATCGGTATTTCAGACATATCAGAACTCGGCACAACAGTTGCCGTTTTAGGCGGCGCAACAACCGAACTGCCCTCGGCCATGAACCAAACAGACAACATGGCCTATGAAGCGGCTAAACAAGGCATAACGCTTCTGCATGGTGGTGGCTCACGCGGCGTAATGGGTGCGATCATGAAAGGTGCGATCCGCGCTTATAACGACGGGTATCGTGATTTTAAACAAATCGCGATACGCACGCCAATCGTATCTGCTGCAGAAGGGTCTATGGCTCAATTCCTAGAGAAAAACGACCTCGACGTCACAAAAGGCGATATCAACAGCGACTATTACAGCTTCATGGACAATCATATCCATGTCATTGAAAAGCCTGCATTTGGCGTGCGCCAAGATGCCATTTTGCGCTTTGCCCAAGGTGCCATTGTGATGCCAGGCGGTCACGGCACAGCATACGAAGACGACCACATCAACAAACACAATGTTGAAGTCAAACGTCGTGGATATGGTGTCTTCAAAGGTGATGATGTTGCAAATACGCGCCTTATTGACAAACACATCATCAATGTTGATGGATATTTTGATGACTACATCGAAACACTCACACCTGAAGAACAATCTTTGATCGGACAAACAGTCGGCATAAACGCAACCGACGCCCTCATACAGATCAAAGACAATCTGTCACAGCAAAAACACCTTAAAGGCAGACGCATACTACTTCCTAGAGTGGGGCACCTCCCCTCACTTTAGAAATTTACCTCACATCAAAGCGCCCTGAAAAGAAAGTTGAAAGACCCCCTTTTCAGGGTTTTCTGAAAAATATATACTAAGAATTACGAAAGTGATTCTATTTTCCCTTAGTTTTTGTTAACACTGCCTCATGCGGCTCAAATCTTTTTACGCGAAAACAATGACAGAAGCGATGCAAATGGTCCGTGACGCGCTCGGCGAAGACGCCGTGATCGTTGCGACGCGCGAACAACGTGATGGTAACATTCACGTAACTGCGGCTGTCGAACCAAATTTTGAAATCAGCCGCGGCAGCCAAAGCACCGCTGGCGATGATTGGTTGCAGTACGATGACGAAGACGAAGAAAGCGCCATCGCTGAAGAAATCACCGAAGCCATGCTTCGCCACAACGTCCCCGAAGACGTCATGGATAACATCATTTCATGCGCCACTGTTGTTGGCCTAGATGACCCCGGCCAAGCCCTTAGCGCCGCGATCGAGCATTTATTCCAGTTCACACCTTTACCGCAAACGCGCGTGAACGCACCTATCATGATTGTTGGCATGCCCGGCGCGGGAAAAACCCTTCTCGTTGCAAAAATGGCTGCGCGCAGTGCCATGAACGGCCTAAAAGTTGGCGTGATCTCATGTGATACAGTGCGCGCCGGCGGGGTAGAACAGCTCGGCGCGTTTACCAAGCTCCTGAAAATTGATCTCAAACGTGCAGGCGACGCCGCGCAACTTAAACAAGCCATCGCCGCGCTTAAGGGATGTGATCAAATCCTCATCGACACACCGGGCATCAACCCATTCAGCAAAGATGACGTACGTATGCTAGCGCGCCTGATGAACGCGGCGCCTATGAATACATATCTCGCCTTACAGGCAGGCACAGACACCGAAGAGTGCGTCGAGCTCGCACGCATTTTTGCCACCATCGGTGTTCACAGTATGATCCCAACGCGCATCGACATCGCGCGCAGATTGGGAGGCATCTTGGCTGCCGCGCACAACGGCAACCTCACCCTTGCCGACGGCAGCAACACCCCCAAGGTCGCAAATGGCCTCTTTGACTTATCCCCACATGGACTAGCGCGCCTGATAATGCCGCGTGCTTTTCGTGGACAAACACAACCAAATTCGCATAAAATGCCTGCGTCGATGCAAGGAAAGCATTAACGCGGACAGGAAGACCAGGTAACAATGACTGACTTAACCATGAAAGATAGAAAAACAGCTCCTGCTCCCACTTTTCGACGTGGTAACAACATCATCGCTGTCGCCAGTGGTAAAGGCGGCGTTGGTAAAACATGGTTTTCAATCACACTTGCGCACAGCCTAACGCGCATGGGCAAGCGCGTCTTGCTCTTTGACGGCGACCTTGGCCTTGCCAATGTTGACGTACAATTAGGTCTTATGCCAAAGCGCGACCTCAACGACGTTATTCGCGGTCGCCTCAGCATCGATAAAGTCATCCAAACATACGAAGAAGGCGGGTTTGACATCATCGCCGGACGCTCTGGTCAGGCATCTCTCTCTGCCTTACCAAGCCAGCGCCTTGCCATTTTGCGTGACCAGCTTCTTGACGTGGCAAGTAACTATGACGTTGTCATCTGCGACCTTGGCGCAGGTGTTGACCGCACAGTCCGCACATTTGCCGCCGCTGCAACGCGCACTGTTCTCATCACAACGGACGAGCCCACATCATTGACAGATGCCTACGCCTTTATCAAACTTGGCAACGCGGCAGGCATGTCCAAAAACGTCAGCGTCGTCATCAATATGGCATCCAGCATCAGCGAAGGCGAAAAGACTTACAAAACCCTTCTCAAGGCGTGCGAAAACTTCTTGCGCCTAACGCCGCCACTTGCTGGCATGATCCGCGTTGACCCAAAAGTCAAAGAAAGCATTCGCCATCAAACGCCGCTTCTGATCCGCTCGCCAAACACGCAAGCAGCAGAAGACATCAGCAAAGTGACAAGCTTCGTCCAGCGCTATCTTAACGAAGCACAAAAGGCAATGGCCGGACAATAGGCCACCGTTATGAGCGATATCACGGGCGGCAATAACGACACCCAAAGCATCCTCGTCACAAATCAGCAGCGCGCAGCATCCGCGGATAAATCCACGCAAAAGGCCACAATCGACATCTTGCCCAAAGAAACGCAAGAACGCCTGCAAGCGCGCATTGAAAAAACTAAAAGCACACAAGGCGAACGCCAAGCCCCCGCAAGAACATCGGTTAAAGGCGAGGTTATCGCCCATGATCCAGAGGATCGCGGACGCTATACCATCAAAACCGAAGATGGCGACATCACACTGCGCACACAAAATCCGCGACAAGAACGCCCCGGCATCGGACAAAACGTCCAAATCGACATCCCCGCGCAAGGCGAAGCCCCCGCGCAACAAACCGAAGTTTATATCCGCCCACAATCACCTGCACCGCAAAATATTGATACGCCGCGCGTCAGCGCAACGCCCGTTGAGGTCAACATCCCACTTCCCGAAGACACCGCGCTGCCAGTTCAACCTGCCCCTGACACCGCCGCACTCTTGCGCAGCATAACAACCTACATCACGCCCATTCCTGCAGACACGCCCATCATCCCCTTTGATGACCCGCAGGCGCCATTACCGCCTACCACGCCGCAAAACACCACTTTACCAGCGCTCAGCCAGACAACCGCCGCGCTTATCACGCGAACAGAAACCCCTTCAGTGCAAACAACGCTCAGCGCGCCAATAAACTTGGCCGCACCGCCTATTACACAAACATCACTGGCCGATATAACCGCCCCGCAAGACGCAACAATCCCACAACTGCCCGCAGCAATTGCCAACTTTACGGCGCAACCATTACTCCTGCTCACGGCGCAGCAAATCAGCACGCCGAACATCCTGCCAACAACGCCGCAGCAAAACGCACAAAACAGCATAAAAACACAAGTGACCGTGCCGCCCGCGCATATCATCCCCGCGCCCAATACTGCACAACAAAGCGCACAAAATCTGATCACAACGCAGGCAAGCATCACGAGCGCGCAGTCAACAAGCACGCCGCAACAAACAACGCTTACAACCATTAACATCCCAAGCGCCGCCATCGCGTTCAACGCACCTAGCGCGGCAAGCGGTCCTGTCATCAATGACATCCACGCTTTGCTCTCCAATCACCGCGCAGAAGAAAAACCTGCAACATGGCTAGGATTCGCCAAGCAGGTCGCGCAAAAAAAAAGCGCACCAACCAAAGAGAGCACAACACCGCAGCCCATCCTCAGCATTTCACAAGGCGAAAACACACCGCACACTTATCGCAGCATATATGCGGCAAGCACGCATGCAGGCGCCGAAAACAATACACTTTTCCTTATGCACACAGCCCTGCCCGCCAGCGCGCCAAGCGGCGCCGCCCTCACCATAACGCCGCAGGCTCAAACATCTGGCGCATCCGAAAGCATCACCCTGCCAAACATACCATCTGGCACGCCTGCCCTGCCGATGCTTGCCCCGATCCTCTTTAATGCGCAGCCATGGGATACGCTTAACGCGCTACACCAAACCCTGCAGCAAGCCGCGCCGCAAAGCGCCGCCATGCTGGCCAGCGCTGCGCCAAATACGGGCAATCTATCGCAAATGATGCCCGCCGCCCTGTTCTTCATCAGCGCCATCAAAGGCGGCGACATTCAAAACTGGATGAGCGAAAAAACAGTAGAAATCCTAAAAAAAGCAGGCAAAGGCAAGGCACTTGCGCAATTCACCCGCGAAAGCAGTGCGCTCAGCCGCCTCGCCAGCGAGCCCAGCGGCGATTGGCGCACACACGCGCTGCCCCTTTATCATGATGGCACGTTTCATAAAATATTACTGCACTCACGCCAAGATGCACCATCGGACGATCAAGATAACCCCAAAGGCAAGCTCACACGCTTTATCTTTGACCTATCGCTCAATCATATTGGTCCGCTGCAACTGGACGGCCTTTTTAAAGGTAACCGCCTTGATGTCATCCTGCGCACCGAACAGCATTTTTCACAGAATATGCAAGCCCACATGCGCCGCCTTTATAAAGGTGCACTCGACCAAACACAGATCAATGGCGATCTGTCCTTCCAAAACCGCGCCGATAGCTGGGTCACTATACAAGAGGATACTAGCAAAACCTTGACACAAAACGCATAATTGATGCACAAATATGCACTAATAAACCAAAAAGGTTTAGTATATATATTTTTTACCAATTTTTAATAACTAAACGCTAATATACCCCTATGAATAGGGACGAAATTACAAAATGGCCATAAAAAAACTAAAACGGGCAGCATCAGCATTCTTCGGCGCAACAGGGCAAGAGCCAACTTGCGGCCCTTCACTTGAACGCCTTCGTAAAAATGCGGAAACAACGCGCTCAACAATGGAAAAATTTGCCAGTCAGCTCATGCGTTACGGCATAGGTATTAAAGGCGAAGATGTCATGGGCCCGCACCGCTTTAGCATGGGCAACATCAAAGGCGCGGAACAAACTTCCCGCAAAGTTTACAGTCAATTTGACGGGGACAGCCGCAAAGTCAGCGATCCGTGCCGCAGTCAAATCTACACACACTCCCCGAAAGAGTTAGAAAAGCTGCTCAAATTCCTAGAAAAAGAGTATGACTACACTGAAGATAACTTCCTCCACCGCGGCGACCGCACCCCAGGACGTAGAAGTCAGAAGGCTGGCCTTTGGAACAATGTAGAAGTACGCATAGACAACGGTGAAATCAAACGTTTCAAAGACCACATCACAAACCCTAAACGCTGGGGATGGATGGGCTTAACACTGCACCTAGAAACAAAACTTAACAATAACGAATGGGGAAAATTTGAAATCCAAGTTTTTCCTGAAGGCATGCGCGACGCATACGATGCAACGCACGCCGCGTACGAAGAAGTCCGCACAGATATCGAACGCTGGGAACAAGCTTGCGAAGACGCAAAAGAATCTGGCCTATCTGGCGACATTCCTATCGAAGAATTTTTTGCAAACGAACCAAAAATCCTCAATACACTCAACCTGATTATTAACCTGCACAAATCTGCAGGCGAGCAGTGCGGCCTTCATAAACTTCGCAAAAAGCTAGGTGGACCAGACTTCCCAAGCCTTAATACAGCATCACCAAAACAAGAAGGCGATGACGAGGTCGAACCAATTGAGGGCTACAAAGTAGGGCCACCTAAACCTGAATCCAAACCTGAACAAGACATTGAAGTCACCAAAAATTTGCCCTTTGATGCAACGCTGCAGTAAAGAAAACACAAAAAAACAGCGCAACCATCAAGATGCGCTGAATCTTTAATAAATAAACGTCTATGACCTATTTAAGAACTTGAAACAGCCGAAAGCACCATAATCATTTGGCGGCCTTCTAATTTAGGCTGAAGGTCAACTTTACCGACATCGGCAAGTTCTTCTTGCATTTTCTTAAGCAAATTCAGACCAATATCTTGGTGCGCCATTTCACGACCACGAAAACGCATAGTCACCTTCACCTTATCACCGCCTTCTAAGAAGCGGCGTGCATTACGCATTTTGACCTCATAGTCATGCTTTTCAATGCCAGGGCGAATTTTAACTTCTTTAACGTCCGTAACTTTTTGTTTTTTACGGGCTTCCGACGCCTTTTTCTGCTGCTCGTATTTGTACTTACCAAAGTCCAAAATTTTGCACACAGGTGGCTTCGCATGCGGAGATATTTCAACCAGATCCAATCCTGCCTCTTCAGCCAGCTCAATTGCTTTGGGAACCGACATAACGCCGAGCATTTCACCTTCTGCATCAATAACGCGAATTTCTTGCGCACGAATTTGTTCGTTTACGCGTGGCCCATCATCTTTGGCGGGTGGTTGTGGTCTACTAATGGTTAAATCTCCTTCAAAAGAATTAAATATATTTATCTGTGTCTATTAATACGGCGCTTTGGCTTCCTGTGCAAGGGCTTTAATCGCCTCATCAAGCGGATCGACATTTTGGTTTTTCGAACCTAAACGGCGAATGGCCACTGTTTTATTCTCGGCCTCACGCGCACCCACAACAAAAAGCGCAGGTACTTTGGCGACTGAATGCTCGCGCACCTTATAGTTAATCTTTTCATTACGCGTATCAATTTCGGCGCGAATACCTGCAGCCTTAAGCTTTTCCAAGACCTCTTGCGCGTAATCATCAAAATCACTGGTAATGGGCGCAACCACGCACTGCACAGGCGCCAGCCATAACGGCAACTTACCCGCGTAGCTTTCGATCATAATACCGATAAAGCGCTCAAGCGTACCAAGAACCGCGCGGTGAAGCATCACAGGGCGGTGACGATCACCATCCGCGCCAATATAAGACGCACCCAAACGCTCTGGCAAGACGAAGTCTAGCTGAAGCGTTCCGCACTGCCAGCTACGGCCGATAGCATCGCGAATATGAAATTCGACCTTAGGCCCATAAAATGCGCCCTCGCCCTCTTCTTCTTCAAACTCAAGGCCGCTGGCGCGCAACGCTTCACGCAAGCCTTCTTCGGCCTTATCCCAAGTCTCATCACTGCCGGCCTTATTCTCTGGGCGCAGCGCCAAAACAACGCGCACATCTTCAAAGCCCAAATCATCATAAACTTGGCGAACAAGCGCACAAAAAGCGACAGATTCAGACGTGATTTGCTCTTCCGTACAGAAAATATGCGCATCATCTTGTGTCATCTGACGCACGCGCATCAAACCGTGCAGCGCGCCGTGCGCCTCATTACGGTGACAGCAACCAAACTCTGCCAAACGAATAGGCAGATCCTTGTATGATTTAATCCCTTGGTTAAAAACCTGAACATGCGCAGGGCAATTCATCGGCTTCAGCGCCATCAATTTCTCAAAGGCTTTTTCGCTGACAACTGGCTGGCCTTCTTCGCCTGATGGAATTTCATCAGGCACGACAAACATATTTTCGCGGTACTTACCCCAGTGACCAGACGCTTCCCACAATTTGTTATCAATCAATTGTGGCGTTTTAATTTCCTGATAGCCATGATCTTTCAAACGGCGACGAATATAGCCCTCTAATTGGTTATAGATCACAAATCCTTTTGGATGCCAAAAGACAGAACCTTGCGCTTCTTTTTGGAAGTGATACAAGTCCATTTCCTGACCAAGCTTACGGTGATCACGCTTTTCTGCTTCTTCAAGCTGCGTCAGATACGCCTTCAATTCCTTATCATCGCGCCACGCAGTCCCGTAAATACGGGTAAGCATCGCATTATCACTGTTACCGCGCCAATACGCGCCAGCAACCTTCAACAATTTAAATGCAGTGCCGACTTGCTTCACCGTTGGCATATGCGGGCCGCGACATAAATCGAGCCAGTCACCCTGACGGTAGATTTTAATCTCTTCTGTTTCAGGCAAATCACGGATCAATTCAGCCTTATACATTTCACCTTTATTCGTGAAATATGCAATCGCCTCGTCACGATCCCAAACTTCGCGCTTAAATTCTGCGCCGCGCTCGACAATGCGGCGCATCTCTTTTTCAATGACTTCTAAATCCTCGGTCGAGAAAGGCTCGTTACGCGCAAAATCATAGAAAAAACCATTTTCAATGTTCGGGCCGATGGTCACCTGCGTACCGGGGAAAAGCGTCTGAACAGCCTCAGCCATCACATGCGCGCAGTCATGGCGAATAAGCTCAAGCGCTTCGTCATCCTTACGCGTCACAAGCGAAATCTCGGCATTATCGTTAATCGGCAAAGAAAGGTCGCTTAACTGGCCATTGATATAAATCGCCAAAGCGGCTTTCGCCAAAGATTTTGAAATATCTGCGGCAATATCCATGCCTGTAATGCCCGCCTCATAAGAGCGAACTGCGCCATCTGGCAATGTTACTTCAATCATATGCTGTTTTACTTGTGTTTGTGTCATGTTAAAAATTTTAAACGGTTACCGAAAGGGCAAGTTAACGCTCATTCATAGCCTTATCAAGCGTTTTGATGAACGGTTTCATCAGATATTGCATAACCGTTCGTTTTCCCGTCAAAATATCAACCTGCGCAACCATCCCTGGGATAATGGGCAGAACCTCACCCTTGCGTTTAAGCTCGCGCTCATACGTGCGTAATTTCACGCGATAGAAACTATTGCCCTGATCATCGGTGATCGTATCGGCCGAAATATCCAAAACCTCGCCCTTCAAACCGCCATAAATCGAAAAATCATACGCCGTAATTTTCACAACGGCCTGCTGCCCCGGATAAATAAAGGCACGATCAGCCGGACGAATGCGCGCCTCGACTATCAACTGATCATCTTTAGGAACAATCTTCACCAGATCCTCGCCCGGACGAATAACGCCGCCAATCGAGTTCACTGAAATATCCTGCACTGTACCGTTCACGGGCGAGCGCAGCTCGGTTCTTGTCTTACGCTCTTTCAAGGCAGAAAGGCGCTGCTTAATCTCATTCATCTCAAGCAATTTCACTGCAAGCTGCTCTTGCGCTTTGGCCTTGGCGGTTGATTGCACCTCGCGCACACGCGCCTGCGCCTCACCCACGGCAGAGCGCGCACGTGGCAAACTGGTCTTCGCGCTATTCAGCTCGGATTGTTTTTCTTTGATACTGCGCTCAAGCTGCAAGAGCTCAAGCTGCGGCGCAGCCCCGCGCGCAACCAATGGCGCAATCACATCACGCTCTTCTTTTTGCAAACGTAAAACACCTTCAATATCGGCAATGCGCGTTGTCAGCTCTGTCACCTCTTGCTCACGCTGGCTCAGTTGCTGGCGCACGATATCAAGTTGCCCGCGCACTTGTTGACGATTGGCGCGAAAGGCGTTCATTTCCTCAACAACGCTTTCAGGCGCGCCTTCTTTCACCTCATCGGGGAACTGGAAACTATCCAAACCAGAGGCCTCAGCCTGCAATCGCTTAATCGATGCCAGCAAACCTAAGTAACGCGCGCGATTTGCGCCCAAATCAGATGACGCCTCAATATCACTCAGGCGAAGCAAAACCTGTCCTGCCTCGACCTCATCGCCTTCGGAAACAAAAAATTCTTCAACAATGCCAGCATCTAAACTTTGCACCGATTGAATATCACTCGACGGGATAACTTTACCGTCACCGCGCGTCACCATATCCAGCGTCGCCCAACTAGACCACAACGCAAAAAAGATAAAAAACGCCAATATACCAAGTAAAATCATATGCCTAGAGGCAGGCATATTCTCATCAACATCAAAATAACGTTCTACTGTACGGGCCACGCTGTTACCAATCCTTTGTGATTTCTTAGACTTAATTTTCGCAGGACTGAGCGCGCAAATCAATAGCTATATCTCAACCCGATCAAACAATTAGCTTTAGGGTGTTGTATTCGATTCGCATTTTCTATATAAATGTAAACAGCATTTGCGTTTATTTGATTCATCAATCTCCAGTTCTGGAAATTCTATCTTCACATATAAGGATTTTAAAAGTGTCTAAAGGAATCTTATCTTATCTGGCTTGCGCCACAATTTTGTGCAGCGGCGCCGCTCTTCCTCTCACAACAGCCCACGCTATGGATGAAACCGCAGCGCAAAAAACCGTAGCATCCAAAGATGTTCGCGAAAGCATCGGCCAGTCTATCCGCGAAGCTGTGGCATCAGGCGTAAAAACAAATCCTGAATATAACGCCATCGCAGCCAGCCGCCGCGCGACAGACCAAGAACTTCGCCAAGGCTACGCGCTTTATAGACCATCCCTCGATCTCAGTGCGGACACAGGCTACGAACTGACTGACGATTCAACAACGCGCACAATCACTGGCGACGATGAGGAGCTATGGCGCTCTCAGGCCAGTTTGACACTGACACAAATGCTTTTTGATGGTTTCAGCACAAAATACGAAGTTGAACGCCAAAAAGCGCGCGTCACATCATCGGCGCACCGCGTACGTGAAACAACCGAACTTGTCGGCCTTTCTATTGTCGAGGCGTACCTGAACGTATTGCGCCAGCGCTATTTGTCTGCAATTTCACAAGAAAACGTGAACGACCACAAAGAAATTCTAAACCAAATTGAAACTGGCGTTGACGCTGGTCGCTCGACACAAGCTGACCTTGAACAAGCCCGCGCACGTTTGGCATCTGCCGAAGCTGCGCAAGCAAACGTACTTGAATCGCTTGAAACTGCTGAATCACAATACTACCGCGAAGTCGGCGCCGAGCCTGGTGCGCTCATCATGCCAACAGTACCTTACAGCGCACTCCACACAGCGCTAGAAGACGAAATCACATACGCACTCGCTAAAAGCCCAACGCTAAGCGTGTTCGAAAGTGATATCGAAGTTGCCTACGCCGAGGCGCTAGGCACACAATCAACATATTACCCGCAAGTTGACTTGCAAGTTGCAGGCACTTACGCAGATGACATCGGCGGCGTCGAAGCCTACGAACGCGGCGCTAGCGCCCTTGTTGTTGCGAATTGGAACCTCTACCGCGGCGGCGCAGATGTTGCACGCGAACGTGAATTCCGCTATCGCCACGAACAAGCCAAAGCGCAATACTCAGAAGCCGCACGCGGCCTCGAAGATGAAGTACGCCGCACTTGGGCCGCAATGATTGCCGCAGGCAGCCGCGCGGAAAAATACGACAACCAAGCCAACGCAAACGAAGAAGTCGTCGCGGCTTATAAAGATCAGTTCACATTGAACAGAAGAACACTTTTAGACGTTCTTGATGCTCAAAACGAATTGTTCGTATCAAAAACAAATAAAATCAACGCTGAATTTGTCCAAATGTTTTCAGTCTACCGTCTGGTCGCTTTGCGCGGTGAACTCCTCAGCGCCCTTGGCATCCCATCGATTGATGCAGATCTGACAGAAACAGCACAAACAGAGTGGCAAGAAATGAGAAAAATGAAGGCACGCTAAAACACGGCTGCCCTTCATAACAAAAAGCGCATAGCCACCACATGATGGATATGCGCTTTTCTTTTCTGCACCACTCGGCTTTTAGAAAGCTGATCCATGGCGTCAAAAAAAACAAACGATAAAAAGACTAAAAAAACCGCAGAAGCCGAAAACAAAAGCACCTCTGTCAAAAGCAAGTTCAACGACCTGCCTGAAGGCTGGCCCCTGCAAGCCGACCGCCTTGCGATCGAACACCCTCTTTTGGAATCCCTGACGATTGTCGCAGGCCACTATGGCCGCAGAACATCTATCGATACACTGACTGCAGGCTTGCCGCTCTCAAAAGATAAACTCATACCATCCATCATCATTCGCGCGGCAGAGCGCGCAGACCTAAACGCGCGTCTTGTACAACGCTCTCTTTCATCGTTAAAACAAGTACCAAACTTTCCATGCGTACTCGTTCTGGCCGATGGCATGTCATGCATCCTGTGGGAAGCCACAAAAAAAGGATACGTCATCCAGTTCCCAGAAACGCCCGATGAAAAAGTCACGCTAAGCGAAAAAGATCTCAAGCAATATTATACAGGTCAGGCCTTTTTCGTGCGCCCGATCGCGCGCAGCGATGACCGTGCAGGCCCCGCAGAAATCGACACAGGCCGCAGCTGGTTTTGGGGCGCACTTTCAAAGAACAAGGTCATCTACGGCGAAGTCCTTGCCGCAGGCGTGATGATCAATATTTTCGGCCTTGCCGGATCACTCTTCGTCATGACGGTCTATGACCGCGTCGTCCCAAACAACGCGACAGAAACCCTATGGACGCTGGCCATCGGCGTTATGGTCGTCTATCTGTTTGACTTCATCACAAAGAATTTACGCTCCCATTTTTTAGACTGGGCAGGCCGTAAAGCTGACGTCGAAATCTCAGCATCACTCTTTGAACAAATTCTTGGCATGACCATGGCCGCCCGACCGGCCAGTGCGGGCGTTTTGGCCAGCAAAATGCGCGAATTCGAAAGCATTCGCGACTTCTTTACCTCCGCCACGATTGTGACGCTCATTGATGTGCCTTTTATCGCCCTTTACATCGGTTTTATTGCCATTATTGGCGGCCCAGTCGCCTTCGTTCCGCTGGCAGCCATTCCATTGATCGTGTGCGTGGGACTGTATCTGCAAGGCAAACTGAAAAAAGTCATCTCAGAATCCCTTTTGGAAAGTGCGCTCAAGAACGCTTTGCTCTTTGAAACATTTACTGGCCTAGAAACAATCAAAGTCCAAGCCGCCGAAAGCTACACCCAGCGCAACTGGGAGGAACTCAGCGAAAAAGCCTCTCACACATCCGTAAAAAGTCGCGAGATAGCCACTTTTGCCCAAAACTGGGCCGTATTTGTACAGCAAATGGTCAGCGTCTGGATCGTCATTGTTGGCGTCTATATGATCGCAGATGCACAGATGAGTATGGGCGGCCTGATCGCCTGCGTTATTCTGTCTGGCCGCGCAATGGCACCCCTCGCGCAGGTCGCTGGTTTGCTCACCCGCATGAGCCAGACCAATCAGTCTCTTGATCACTTGGACGAGATGATGAAAGCCCCTGTCGAGCGCCCCAAAAACAAGCATTTCATATCAAAAGATCACTTCGCTGGACGCATTGAATTTCGCAATGTTGTCTTCCACTACCCTGGTCAAAGCATGCCAGCGCTCAACGATATCAGTTTTGCCATCAACCCTGGCGAGCGCGTGGGCATTATTGGCGCAGTAGGATCGGGTAAAACAACGATTGAACGCTTGCTCCTTAACCTGTTCGCACCAGACAGCGGCAGCGTACAAATTGACGGCACTGATGTCCGTCAAATTGAACCGGGTGATTTGCGTCGCAATGTGGGCGCAGTCCAACAAAGTCCGCAATTATTTTACGGATCAGTGCGCCAGAACATCACAATGGGCCACGAAACCGCATCAGACCGCGCGGTCTTACGCGCCGCCGAAATGTCGGGCGTTTTAGAATTTCTTGCAGAAACCTCTGCAGGACTAGACACTCCGGTCGGTGAACGCGGAGAATCCCTTTCTGGAGGCCAGCGTCAAGCCATCGCGATTGCGCGCGCACTGCTCTATGATCCGCCAGTATTGATTATGGATGAACCAACGGCATCAATGGATCCCGCTTCCGAAAACCGCTTGCGTAAACGCCTATCAAAACTATGCGAAGGCAAAACGACAATCATCATCACCCATAAAGGCTCAATGCTTCCCTTGGTCGACAAATTGATCTTGATGGATAAAGGCAAAATCATTGCCTTTGGCCCGCGTGATGAAATCATCCAGAACCTGCAGGCGCGCCAATATGGCTCAGCCGCAGAAAACACGCAGACCTAACCACAGCAAGACGTAGGCTCAGCGCATTATCGCAATCACAAACCGTATTCCGGTTTCGTTCATTTTATGGTATGATCTTAACCATATCGTAACGCCCTCGCGCGTATAATAATAAATACACGATAACGAACAGACAAAAACTGCCAACCCGCAAAAGCAAACAACACAGATGAGCTACTTCAACTTAACCCTAAATCTCAGCGCAAGCTTCACAACAGATGCGCCTTTGCTTGAGGTCATCTTGGACGGGCAAGTTGTCAGCAGTTATTCTTTAGCTAGCGGCGCACAAACACTAACCGCCGCCATCCCCATGAGCGGCAATTACCCAAGCAGTCTTTCACTGCGCTTCAGCGACAGTTACGCCGAAGGTGGCCGTTTTGTCACCGTCAACAGTGCGACGATCAACGGATATGACACTGGCTATGGCGGCGCAACGCTGTATAACGGTAATAGCTCGTCAGTCAATGTCAGTGGCTACCAACACATCTTTGGCCGCGATAGCAGTAATATCCTTGCGCAAAACCCACTAACTGACTCAGACAATAATGGCGTGATCAACGGCACAGATGGTGATGATTCAATCGTTGGAAACGATCAAGAAACACGCGTGAATGCGGGCGATGGTGATGACCAAATCATCACAGGCAGCGAAACCGACCACGTTTACGGCGGTAACGGCAATGACGTCACCTATGGCGGCGACAGCAAAGACTGGATCTACGGCCATGCTGGCAGTGATACGCTAAATGGTGAGGCTGGCGATGACCGCATTTACGGCTTTGAGGATGACGACGTTCTCTTTGGCGAAGGCGGCAACGATAATCTTTATGGCGGCGAAGGCAGCGACATTCTAGATGGCGGCGCAGGCCTGGACGAAATCTTCGGCGAAGGCGGCGATGATACCGTCTATGGAGGTACTGGCGCAGATCGCCTTTATGGCGGCGATGGTACCGATACGCTTAGCTACGAATTCGACAGCAGCGGCGTAGATATTAACCTGAATAAAAATACCGTTATTGACGGCAATGGCGACGAAGACCAAATCGACGGTTTTGAAATCTTTGTCGGATCTCTCTACGATGACAGCATCATCGGCAACGATGCAGACGATATTTTCTACGGGAATGATGGCAACGATTTGCTTTACGGCAAAAACGGTAACGATACCCTCTACGGCGGCGATGGCAATGATGATTTGCGCGGCATTTCTGGCAACGATACTCTCTATGGTGATGCTGGCGATGACACCCTATCAGGCGGCACAGGCAATGATACGCTTTATGGCGGCGCAGGCCTAGACACCATCGCAGGCGGCACTGGTGACGACATCATATACGGCGATGATGGCGACGACGCCATTCGCGGCGGCCGCGGCGCAGACACCATCTATGGCGGTGCAGGCGGCGATACAATCTATGGCGGCAGTGAATACAACACCATCTATGGTGAGGCAGGAACTGATCTTATTATTGGCGGGGCCGATGGAAATTATATTGATGCAGGCGATGATAATGACCGGGTCTTCGGCGCAGACGGCATCGACACCATTTATGGCGGCGATGGTGATGATGAATTAAACGGCGAGGCCGCAAACGATGAAATCCATGGCGGAAATGGCGCTGATACAATTTATGGCGGTCAAAACTCAGACACGCTTTATGGCGATGCAGGTAATGACACCATTGACGGCGAGAGCGGTCACGACACAATCTATGGCGGCACTGGCAATGATGCCCTGACAGGCGGCGGCGGTGATGATTTCATCTATGGCGAAAATGGCGTTGATTACATCTACGGCAACGAAGGCGATGATACCATCGATGGTGGCGCCGACAATGACCGCCTGTATGGCGGCGATGATAACGACACAATCAGTGGCGGCGATAATGATGACAGGCTTTATGGTGAGGCCGGTAACGATATCCTCAATGGCGGTAATGGCACAGACATCCTAAGCGGCAGTGATGGTGACGACACCCTAAACGGCGATGGCGGTGATGACACATTAGAAGGCGACGCAGGCGCGGACACGCTTAATGGGGGCGCAGGCGACGATACCTTATATGGCGGTATTGACAATGACATCATGGATGGCGGTGACGATAATGATATATTATATGGAGATCTAGGCGATGATACAGTCCGCGGCGGCGCTGGACTCGATACATTATATGGAGGCACTGGTCACGATACGCTTTACGGTGATGACGACAATGATAAGCTCTACGGAAATGGCGGCAACGACACCCTCTACGGCGGGAATGGCACCGATGTCTTAAGCGGCAGCAACGGCAACGATTTTCTCTATGGCGAAGCAGGCGATGACACATTAGAAGGCGACGCAGGCACAGATACACTCGATGGCGGCGCAGGCGATGACACACTCTCTGGCGGCATAGATAACGACACTATCAATGGCGGCGATGATAACGACACATTATATGGCGAAAGCGGTGATGATACCCTAAACGGTGATGGCGGCATTGATTATTTATACGGGGACATTGGCGCCGATATCATGGACGGCGGCGCAGGTAATGACTTCCTTTATGGCGGTGATGGTGATGACACCATGGATGGCGGCGACGATAACGATAAACTGTACGGTAATGATGGTAATGATACCATGGATGGTGGCGCAGGCACCGATGTCCTGTACGGCAGTACTGGTGACGACATTATTCGTGGCGGTGATGACAATGATACACTATACGGCGATGATGATGCCGACACCCTTTATGGCGACGGCGGCAATGATACACTTTATGGGGGCTCACACCGCGACACTCTATACGGCGGCGATGGTGACGACATACTTTATGGCGAAGGCGCGCTAGACACACTCTACGGCGGCAACGGTAATGATACACTCTATGGTGATATTGGACGTGATATTCTTAACGGTGGCGATGGAATTGACACGCTTTCTGGCGGATCGGGTGCTGACACATACGTCTATGATAACATTGATGGATCAGAAGATAAAATATTGGATTTTGTTTTAGGATCGGGCTCCCAATCTGATGCGATTGATATCTCAGATATTCTCATCGGCTTTGATGGGGCGCAAGACATTAATGACTTTGTCGAGCTTTATGTCTACTCAAACACTCGCACAGATTTCCGCGTCAACGCGGATGGCTCTGGCGGCGGCTGGGTCAGTATCGCCGAAATTCAGGCTGATCTAACTGGCACAAGCGTTGATGACATGTATAGCGACGGCAACATTATCGCTCTATAACCCCTCTATCACGCCACAAATCACCCAATAAAAAACGGCGCACTTCCTGATAAAGCGCGCCGCTTATGATATTTCCGATAGGTTAAAGCCTAAAACGCCAAACGCGTAACTGTGTTAATCTGCGGCAGATTTGCAACCTTTTCAAACAGGTCATCTGGCAATTCTTGATCCAAAGAAATCAAGCATACAGCCTCGGCATCACTTGTACGGCCCAAACGGAAGTCCGCAATATTATGACCTGCATCACCAAGCAACGATCCAACCGCGCCGATCAAGCCAGGCTTATCTTTATTACGGATAAACAGCATATGCGGCGCCAAAGCAGCCTCTACAGGCACGCCTTCAACTTCGACGATGCGTGGCTCTTTACCAGTGAACAACGTCCCCTTCAAGTTACGCTGACGCTTATCCGTTTTAATGACAAGATTAATCATCGAACGCCAATCTGCAGATGACCCCGTATAAGTTTGCGAGATTTTAATGCCGCGCGCTTCTGCGATTTGCAAAGCATTGACCATATTCACACTGTCCATTTGCGCGCCCAAAAGATGCGCAATCAAAACGGATGTAATCGGGTCTGTATTAACCTCGGTCACTGTGCCGCAATATTCAATTTGAATTTCTTGAATCGCATTTTCAGTGATCTGACCTGCAAAATCACCCAATTGCTCGGCCAATTTCAAGTATGGCTTCAAACGCGGTGCATCTTCCGCCGAAATAGACGGCATGTTCAGCGCATTTGTCACCGCGCCTGTTTTCAAGTAATCGCTGATTTGCTCGGCAACTTGCAAGGCCACATTAACCTGCGCCTCTTTTGTTGACGCGCCAAGGTGCGGCGTGCAAATCACTTTATCATGACCAAACAAGGCATTTTCCTTGGCTGGCTCGACCTCAAACACGTCCAGCGCCGCGCCTGCAACCTTACCACTGTTCAGTGCATCCAAAAGATCAGCTTCAACAACGATGCCGCCGCGCGCACAGTTAATAATGCGCACGCCATCTTTCATTTTCGCGATCGTGTCTTTGTTGATCAAACCGGCTGTATGCTCATTTTTCGGAACATGCATCGTAATAAAGTCTGCGCGAGAGAACAGCTCATCAAGCTCAACCTTCTCAACGCCTAACTGTGTTGCGCGCTCTTCTGTCAGGAATGGGTCAAATGCAACAACCTTCATCTTAAGGCCAACCGCACGATCTGCGACAATCGCACCAATGTTACCGCAGCCAATAACGCCCAGTGTTTTGCTGTACAGCTCAACGCCCATAAAACGTTTCTTTTCCCACTTGCCTGCGTGCGTGCTTTCATTCGCCTGTGGAATTTCACGCGCCAAAGCCATCATCATCGAAAGCGCGTGTTCCGCTGTCGTGATCGAGTTCCCAAACGGTGTATTCATTACAATAACGCCCGCCTCTGTCGCGGCAGGAATATCAACGTTATCAACGCCAATACCAGCGCGGCCAACAACCTTCAAGTTTGTCGCAGCTTTAATAACCTCTGGCGTGACTGTTGTTGACGAGCGGATCGCCAAACCATCATATTCACCAATAATTTCAAGTAATTCTTCCGGAGATAGCCCTGGTTTAAAATCAACCTCGACCCCGTTTTGTTTAAAAATATCCACCGCGAGTGGATCCAGCTTATCGCTGATCAATACTTTTGCCATCTATATACTCCTATTGTTGTCTTGTATAGGTAACAGGCCTCTAGAAATAAGCGCCTTCACAGTAAAAGTAAAGCAAGGAAAATGAAATTAAATTTGACATAAAAATTAATTATTCATATATTGCGTATCCACATCAACATTTGAAAGCTTTATAAAGTGAACATATTAAAAAAATCCCTTTGTACCGCTGCACTGATTGGCGCATTTCAAGTCACTGCTGCCGAGACCGATCAGCCTGAAAATAAAGCGCATACACCAGAGCCCACATCGCTCAGTCAACTGTGCGAGGCCTTCACTACGACCACTGAAGATATGTACGCTAAATATGTACAGCGCGCGAAAGAACAGGGCACAGATGCCAAGAGCTATGAGGACTTCATCTCACAAGACCTCATGGCCGGCGATGCCTTAAAACAATGTCAAAATTCCGATACAGAAAAAACACAAGATCAACAAAAAGAAGCACCCAAACAGCACAAACCCCGTGATGCGGCGCAGCTCTTTTATGCATAAAAAATAGTGTTCAAATGACATGACGCACGGCTGCAGATTTTACCTAAATAGAGAGCCTAGATAATCATCATTCAACCCAATATTAACGGAAGAAATTCAAAAATTTGAAGCAATCAAAGGCGTGTATTTACACCCTTAAAAGCGTAAAAAAACAGGAATAGTAAGAAGCATGAAATTTAAAAGGTCATTATTCGCATTTGCTGCAACTTGCGCAATCACTGCGGCAACACCATTAGACTTAGGCACAGATAATCCTGAAAAAGCCCCCCCAAAGTCACCGCATAACTCTCGAGAAGAGCTCAAAAAAATGTGTGACACATTCGATGACACATCGAGGCGACAATACGAAAAATATCGCAGGAACACACAACAAACGTATGAACATTTTATAAAATATGAGCTCTTACAAGACGAAATGCATGACATGTGCGAAAGGCGTGTTAAGAGAGAAATTTACGCAAAAAATAATGAAGCACACATACTACATATCGGTTAAGCAAGATGCATTTTGACGAACCTTCTATGGCAACATAAAACCTCGCTAAGCCGAAAATAACCGCTCATAGAAAAAGCCGCACAAACGTGCGGCTTTCTTTTTATAAATATATTGTATTTTGAACGCTTAAGCGGCTTTCGCTTGCTGCGCCTCTGTTTTGGCCTTTGCATACGCCCAGTCCAGCCAAGGCAACAAGGCCGCAACATCTGTTGGCTCAACCGTCGCACCGCACCAAATACGAATACCTGCAGGGGCATCACGGTGCATCGCCAAATCATAACCAACTTCCAGTTTATCAAGCTCTTTCAAAAAGCCTTTCACAAACGCGGCGCGTTCATCCTCGGCATAGCTTTCCAAGAACCACGGGTCATTCACAATCACACAAATCGATGTACGCGAGCGCACAGCTTCATCCTCGGCAATGAATGTTGCCCAATCAGATTGCTCAACCCATGCTTTGATCGCATTATAACTTGCCATAGAACGCTCTTTAATTTTAGGAACGCCGCCAATAGACTTAACCCAAGTTAATGAATCCATAACGTCCGCAACTGCAAGCATAGACGGCGTGTTAATCGTCAAACCCTTGAAGATCCCCTCAACAATTTGGCCTTTTTTAGCCATTCTAAAGATCTTAGGCAAAGGACGATTATCAGGCTTGTATGTTTCCAAACGCTCAACCGCGCGGGGGCTTAGGACGATCATGCCGTGGCCTGCCTCAGACCCAAGAACCTTCTGCCAGCTCCACGTCACAACATCTAATTTATCCCATGGCATGTCATAGGCAAATACAGCTGAGGTTGCATCACAAATTGTCAAACCTTCACGATCAGATGGAATCCAGTCACCATTTGGCACGACCACGCCCGCTGTTGTACCGTTCCAGGCGAACACCGCATCACGCGCGCCATCATACGCATTCAAATCAGCAATCTCACCATAGGGTGCATTAAAAGTGCGCACATCGTCCAGTTTCAAGTGATTAGTCACATCGGCCATCCACGCCTGAGAAAAACTCTCCCAAGCAAAGCAATCAACGCCGCGCGCGCCCAGCATACCCCACATCGCCATCTCAACCGCGCCAGTATCAGACGCAGGGACAATGCCAATACGGTAATCATCAGGAATGCTCAAAAGTTCGCGGTGCAGATCAATCAGCTCCTGCAATTGCGCCTTTGCCGGCGCCGAGCGGTGAGAACGTCCAGCGAGGAAATGACTCGCCACCGCCTCCAAACTCCAGCCGGGGCGCTTCGCGCATGGCCCCGATGAGAAACACGGGTTATGGGGTTTTTGTGTGGGTTGTTGCACTGTCATTTTATCCTCGTAAAATCTGTTTAAGCTCAAAAAAATAAAACGCTGTTTTTTCATTATGAAACAGCGTAAGAATATTTCAAATAAAACGAAACCAACCCAAAGATCAATAGGATTCGATGCGCTCATGACAAATTTTTTCCTAACCCTTGTCGCCACTGATACCCCCATCACCGAAGATACCATTAACATCGTTGGCGATTTCGTTGATTTTCAATGGCTTAAACAAGGCATCGCCGCAGATATCCGCCTTAACCAACCACTTGGTCGTGCGGCGCTTAATTACATCCGCGCGCAGCTTGAACCACAAAAAATAGATGTCTTCCAAACCGCCGGTGAAAATCGCCGTAAAAAACTCCTCCTCGCCGACATGGACAGCACCATCGTAACAGGCGAAACACTGGACGAGCTTGCCGCCTATGCAGGCATTAAAGACAAAATCGCCGCGATTACGGCGCGCGCAATGAATGGCGAGCTTGATTTCCACGCTGCCCTGCGTGAACGCGTTGGCTTGCTCGAAGGCTTATCAGACAGCAAATTACAAGAAACGCTCGACGAAACGCACCTGACATCAGGCGCAAAAACATTTGTCCAAACCATGAAAAAACATGGCGCGCACTGCGTTTTGGTTTCTGGCGGCTTTACATTCTTTACCGCCGCGATCGCCGCGCAAACAGGGTTTGACAATCATCACGGCAACACACTGGACATCCAGGGCGGCAAACTGACTGGCAAGGTCATCGAACCTATTTTGGATAAGCAATCAAAGCTTACATTCCTTAATGAATATGCAGATCGTCAAAACCTGATCTTGGACCAAGCCCTGACAATCGGCGATGGCGCAAACGATCTGCCTATGCTTCAGGCCGCGGGCCTTGGTATTGGCTTCCACGCGAAACCCGCCGTTGTCGAACAACTGGACAACATGATCCGTTTTGGTGATCTCACCAGTGCTCTTTACGCGCAAGGCTACAACGAAAACGAATTTGCATAGTCTTCACCACTTTTTAAGATCTACCTGCTAAAAATAGATGCAAGACCATACGTAAAGGTAAGATCGATGAGCAAAAAACATTTCGAAATAGGTGATGTCATTGGCAAAGATACGCCATTGCCTCAAACGCATGCACACCTTAAGGGATGGGTTGTGTTTAACACCAACCCTATCACCAACGAAGCCTCTATTATCGAACCACCTTCGCCGCTAATCGGATCATGGCGCCAAGCGCATGATTACTTCAACCATCCAAACGCACAAGGCGCGCACCTTCCAACCGAAGAAGATGCCTTTGCGCTTAAAAATGCCTTTGCTGCGCTGCCTGACTTTAAAGATAAAATCGGTCTAACTGATACTGACCACATACCTTTTTGGGGAACAAAAAACCTCAATCAAGGTGGAAAATTAGATGACCGCTTATACTATTTCAATACGATTTCACTTTCACCAGAGCCTCACCCCGAGCGTGATGTGGGGTATATTCGCACCGTCCAAGAACTTAGCCCTGATCTTATTTTTAATTAATAAAAACAACAATATATTTACCATAACCAACTAACTTTATCTTAATACACTCCCTGTATGATGGATTTTACGTTACACTTCATGTGTAATTAATCTGCGTTTTTTCAACGAATAAGGAAGACACAAACAATGACTGCGGCTTGGAATTACTCTGTCACCAATGAAGAGCTTGAAAACCTGATTAACAGCTATTGTACAGACTTCACCCGTCTGGCCAAAGAGGGGCGCTATGGCCCGATCACTGGCCGTGACAAGGAAATCGATGAAACCATTCTAATTCTTTTGCAAAAGGGCCGCAAAAACGCCGTACTTTTGGCACCTGCCGGTGTGGGTAAGACCGCCTTGGTTGTTGGCCTTGCACAAAAAGTCGCCGAAGATGACGTGCCAGAATATCTGCGTGATGCACGCCTGATCGAAGTAGACCTCGCCCGCATGGCCGCAGGCACATCCAACCCCGCCGAATTTCAAGAGCGCTTTATCCCGCTGTGCAAAGGCATTGCCGAGCGCTTCCACGACCCAAGCAATCCACGTATTATCCTGTTTATCGATGAAATCCATCAGATCATGCCTACCTGCCAAGGCAGTTCTTATGCTGGCCTGTCTGATGTGATGAAACCCTACCTCACCGCAGGTGACTTAATGGTCATTGGCGCAACCACACTGGACGAATTTCGTGAATATGTTGCGCTTGACCCTGCGATGGATCGACGCTTCCAGAAAGTATTCCTAAAAATCCCAAATGTCGAAGAAACCTACACCATCCTCAAAGCCTTGCGCGATGGGTTTGAAAAACACCACGGCGTTGGCATTTCAAACAACACACTGATGATGATTGTGCACCTGACCGAAGAGCATATGCGCAAACGAAACCAACCGGATAAATCCATCATCACGATGGATTCCGCCATGGCATATCACGTAAAAGAAAATGGTAATGGCGGCGAGATTAATCTCGATTCCGTCTATTACATGGTCGGGCGTGAAACAGGCCTCAACAAAAATGCCCTCCATGACGAGAAAAAATTACAGCGCGTCCTCAAACAAGTCCTCGATCTCGAAGGCGACGGCCGCATGTACTATATTTAATGCCTATAAACGCATATCCATGCATGCACTAAACGACAATAGATAACAAAAAACTAACCACTCCATGCTACCATAGACCTATGCTCAAAACGTAATGAGGTTTCTATGGTTGAAAAATGTCTTTACGCTTGCCTCGGCGGCAGCGATGCTATTCAAACTGTTGTTGTCATGCTCTATGACAAAATTCTAACAGATAAACGCTTGCAACCCTTTTTTGCCAACACTGATCTAATGCACCTCAAACGTAGCCAAGTCGCGTTTCTGAGTATGGCTTTTGGCGGCCCACATAATTACACAGGTGAAGACCTGCGCAAAGTTCATATGCGCTTCGTCAAAAGCGGCATGCTGAAAGATGAGCATTTCGACGCCGTGGCAAACCACCTGCTCACCTCGCTGCATGAATTAAAAATAGATCAACCACTTATAGATCAAGTCATGGACATTGTTGAATCAACGCGTAATGACGTTTTGTGCAAGGATATAGGATAAACACCATGTGGCTTGATAAATATAGTCAAATGAAAAAGAAGGGCGGCCTCGGCCTAAGGGCACAAATCACATGGGCCAGCCTCACTCTATGCCTTGTTTTTTTAGCATGCCTCATTACAGCACTAACATTTTATAATGCTGCGCAGATAGGCGAAGACGGCGAAACGTTCATAACAAATATAAAAAACATCACTCAAGAAACGCAGCACATAGGCGTACTTCTACTCTTTATTTACATATTCACAAGCTTGGCATTCATTACATTTATGACCAAGTGCGTGATCCTACCTTTTGGCAACGTCGCAGAAGCTATGATCACCACATCACTTGGAATCCCGCATAAAAATATCAAAGAACGTCACAGAAACGATGAGATTGGCTATATGGCCGAGGCTCTCCACGCCCTTAAAGACAGCCTCACCAAAGAGATACACAGCGCAGAAAAAGCATACCAACAAGAAGTAGAATTCAAATATGAACGCGAGCAATATATTGCAAATCTCATAGAAGAATTTGACAAAAACATTCAAATGCTCATCGAAACAGTTATCAACGCAACCTCACAATCCATTCAAGAAACAACAAGCGATCTTGTAAAGATTAGTGACATTAACGCAAAGCAAACTCAGCAACTCTCAACCGCAACACAAACTAGCAGCACAACCGCACAAAACATGTCACAGGCCGCGCAAGACATGATCAAAAATATCAATACGATCAACGGCAACATCACCGACATCACACCACTGATTCATAAATCACTGCAACAAAGCAATGCCGCAGAAGAAGTCGCCGACGAACTCCAATTACGCGTACAAAAAATTACAGATACGGTGACCATCGTAAAAAACATTGCGGGCCAAATCAATATGCTTGCCCTCAATGCAACGATCGAAGCCGCACGCGCTGGCGATTTTGGCAAGGGCTTTGCTGTCGTGGCTGGCGAGGTAAACGCACTAGCCAAAGCCGTTGATCAAGCGGCAGATGATATCGCTGTCAGCATGGAAACCATGCAAGATTCAAGTCATCAAACCACACAAGTCATACAAACCATGCATGAAACAACGCGCACAATCCATGAAACATTTAAAACGATCGAGCTCAGCACACAAGAACAGCATAAAACGACAAACGAAATCTCTACCATCATAGATCAAAATAAAGAGGCAGCAAACCTCACTGCAAGTATCAGTGCAATCGTCAACGAAACCACCCAACAAAGCCAAGATGTCATCAAAACCATGCGCAGCATTACCGCCGACATTGGCCAGCAATCTGAATTGCTGCAAATGTATCTCGCGCGGTTTAAAAACGTCATTTATGACGACGCCAAGAAATCAGTATCTACTCCAGAAACAGCGGAGATCAGTGAAAAAAGTACTACGCAACCTCAGGCGCCAAGCGGTAATATCCAAGGAACAAGCGATCTCAATAATGAGGATGACGACGACGATATATTCTTTTAAGAAGGCAATCAGGCAATCGCCTTAAACACCTTAAAACCGTCTTTTTGAACGATTTTCTCATGCGACTTAAACGCCTCACTCAGCGTGCCTTCATACGGCAAATGCGTATTGGCAACCATCCACAGCGCACCCCCTGGGCGCAACGATTTTGCTGCGCGCAAAATAAAGCTTTTACCAATATCTGTATTCGCTTTCTTACCCTCGTGAAACGGCGGGTTCATCACAATAAAATCCAAATTTTGCGGCAAAGGCTGTGATACGATATCCGCCCACATTGCTTCAACTTCAGGCACATTCACTGCGCACATATCAACGGCGCGGCGATCGGCGTCAATGGCATAAACCTTAAAGGGCGCTTCCATGCGCGATACTAAAATGCGCGTCAAATACCCATACCCACATCCAAAATCTGCTGCGCGGCGCGCCTTAATGCGCTCAGGCAAAACCTCTGCCAAAACTGCAGATCCGCGGTCAATTTTATCCCACCCATAAATACCTGACATAGATTGATACGCGCCATCACAAATAGGGCGCGGCGATAGCATCCCTTGCTCTAGCACATTTTCGGCGCATTCAAAATCACGACCATAAACAACGCGGCATTTTTGGGCAGACTCATGATCAACATGCTTTGCACCCAACTCTTGCATCATTTTTTGCAAGCGCCCGCCTCCGGCTTTATTCGGCGCAGCGCAAAACAGCGTACCGCCACTGCGAAGCCCACGCATGCCTGCCTGCATAAAAAGGCGCGCTTCTTCGATATTTTTAGGAATATTAACAAAAACGGCGTCATACGCATCAGGCTTAATTGTTGCAACCTCTTGCCACCCTACCCCATCCAGCGGCGCAGCATAGGGTTTAAAAAACTGCATATAATCCACCGACACATGACGCAAAGCATTTTGAATATCGAGCTGAAAGCGCGCATTTAAATAAAGAACGCGCGCATCTTCTTGCAATGTTACCGCGCCGCAGGTAATCGGCAAAAACAAAACCTGCGCGGCATTGAGATCATCACTCATCAGACTTTCCTGCCACAAAAAAACGTAAATAATATATGCCTATTAAAACCAGAGCCATCGAAAACCAAAACGCAGCATATTGCGCATGATTATTCTTCGGCGACCATCGCTCATTACGCGGAAACACTTCGGCTTTCACGCCACCTAAATCAAAGGCATAAAGAATATACCCCATCACATCATTCAGCCCCTTCGCCGCAGCAATTTCTTCTAAATCGGGGCGGTACCATTGATCTTGCTCTGGCATGTTTTCAGGCATAAAGCTACTCCAATAAGGTTTACGCACCAGACCTGTCACACGCACAGACTGCGCAGAACTAAAGGCCTCTTGCAGCGTAGATAGGTCTTGATCGCTCCACCCCATATTCACCAAAATAATGCCGCCTTCATCAAGGCGCAGTGGCATCATCAGGCTCATGCCTATCTCTTTATTTAAAACGCGCGGTCCCAGTAAAAAGGCACGATCCACCAACATCTCACCGCGCACACTGCCATAGGCAAACGATGGCTCACCCGCGCGCATAGCTGTCAATGGCAAAGGGCTTTGCTCATCACCGCTATAGGCATGGTCTAATTCTGCAAGGATGCCTTGTTTCCAATCAAGGCGATAAAGTTGCCACGTACCCAGACCGCATAAAATGATAACACCGATCACCATCATGCAGGTCGCAGCAACAGGAAAAGTCCGAGATTGCGCCGACATAGTTACTCCCAATCGCGGGGGCGATGCTTATACTGAAGTGCAATAATATATGATTTCAAAGGCTTTAACGAACCAACCGTCAAAACCAAAGACACAATGCCCCACAATACGGCATGCACCCATAATGGCGGTGAAAACATATTGTCAAACACCAGCGCCAGCGGCACTAATAACGTTCCTAAAACAAAAATCAAGAAGACCGCAGGGCCATCCGCACTATCATTTTTTGAATAATCAAAACCGCATTCGGGGCATTTCTCCAGCAAATCCAAAGAATAACGCCCTTGATACATGGCCCCTTTTTCACATTTCGGACAGCGACACCCAAACGCCTTCTTCAAAAGCGCTGTGTCACTGAGGGCAAAAATATTCATGATAGATTACTTCACTAGGTGTGTGAGGTCCGTTCCAATTTCATTACCCCATAGGTAAATCGCAAAGAACAAGAACAACCATACAACATCAACAAAATGCCAGTACCATGCCGCAGCCTCGAACCCGAAATGCTTTTCAGGTGTAAAGTGGCCAAGCATCGCGCGGATCCAACATACAATCAAAAAGATCGTTCCAACCAAAACGTGGAAGCCATGGAAACCTGTCGCCATGTAAAATGTTGACGGATAAATACCTTCAGTAAAACCAAACTTCAGGTGTGAATATTCATACACTTGGAAGCCCAAGAACAAAACGCCTAAAAAGACTGTCACACCAAGGGCTAGAACAGATTCTTTCTGGTCACCGTGAATAATCGCATGATGCGCCCAGCTCACTGTAGAGCCAGAAAGAAGCAGGATCATTGTCATCAAAAGCGGTAAATGGAATGGATCAACCGTTTCAATCACCTCAGGCGGCCAAACAAAGCCTATTGTTTCTGATGGGTAAAACGCGCTACTAAAAAAGGCCCAGAAAAATGCGACAAAGAACATCAGCTCTGAGGCAATAAACAAGATCATACCAAAACGCAGACCAATTTCAGTGATGCGGTTATGAACATTTTCAGAAACGGTTTCAAAGATAATATCTTTCCACCAACCAAACATGCAGATCAATACGGCCGCAAAACCAAGGAACACACCATTCAAACCAACAGGTTTACCGCCGATCTCAACGTCATGCATATACATCACCGCGCCCACAGCCAACAAGCCACCAGCAAAAGAACTGAGCAAAGGCCAAATACTTGGACGCACCAAGTGATATGGGTGTGGTTTACCAGTTGTTGTATATTCAATTGTATCTGCCATCGATATTACTTTCTCAATTCTCGCAAAAAATTACTCCGCATTGTAAAACGCCTCTAGCGCTTCATCAAGCTCCTTTGTCTCACTTTTATAAAAATTATAAGACAAAGTAATCACTTTAACGTCATCCATGTGCGGATCTTCGGCCATAGATGGGTCTACGTAAAATAAAACAGGCATACTGACGTCTTCACCTGCCTGCAAACTTTGCTCACCAAAACAAAAACACTCAATCTTGTGAAAATATTTCCCCGCCTTAAATGGCGTCACATTATAAACGGCCGACCCGACAACAGTTTGGTCACTGTTATTCTTCGCATGATAAGCGGTCAGGCCTTTCTGGCCTAACTGAACTGAAATCTCCCGCATTTCTGGCTTAAAATCCCAAGGCAGACTTTTATGCGTATCGGCGTTAAATTTAATAACAACTTGCCTATCGAGAACCGTATCCGGCAAAGCCTCGGAAACCTGCGTTGTCCCATCAAAACCAGTGACACGGCAAAATAAATCATACAAAGGCACTGATGCAAAGGCCAAGCCCAGCATAACCAGCACCACAAGAAAAACGCTCATCCCCATGCGGGCATTTTTCTTGGCCAAATCTGTTTTTGGATCATGTTCGCTCATCAGAACCTAACTAGACACTTAAAAATCATCGATACGATTCTATTCGTATTCCTCGTCCCATGTCGCAAAATAAGACGGAATATTGTCTTCAGTCACGCTGTCATGCAGGGCCTGCAGGTTTTCTTTATACTGCTTGTGTAAGATCGCACTGGGACGCGCATAATTCACGGCGCGCGCCTGAATTTGATTGCGCAATTTAATCGCCTCATCACGGTATTGCAATTGGCGCGTATATATATCGCACGCTGGCACAGGTGAAGATGTGTTCAAATCATATGTTGATGGCTGACCGCACGACATAATATCGGCCGCATTCGCACGGTCGATTTTAATAAGAGTCACCGCCCAAATCAAAACGCAGATAAAGGCAATAATGGCCAAAACTGTAAAATTCTTTTTCTTTTTAATCTTATGAAGCTCAGAAACAGGCATACCGCCCTCCTTTAGGATCGCATTCCCCTACAGTAACATGACCGCTAGGAACAACGCAAACAGGTAAAACACCGAATAGCCAAACATCGCGCGCGCATATTTCAAATCATCGTGACGCATAACTTGCCAAGCCGTCACCACGAAAAAACCACTCAATACCGCAGACACCAAGCCATACAGCCATCCTTCAAAGCCCAAGAAATATGGCGCCATCGTTACCGGCAGCAAAATAAGCGTATAAACAAACATCTGCAATTTTGTCGATTTTGCGCCCGCAGTCACCGTCATCATCGGAATCTTGGCACGCTTGTAATCTTCATTCGCAAACAGAGAAAGTGCCCAAAAGTGCGGCGGTGTCCAAAGGAAAATCATCATGAACAATAAGGCACTATAAACACTGACATCACCTGTAACGGCTGCCCAGCCAATCATCGGCGGAAACGCGCCTGCCGCGCCGCCAATCACAATATTTTGCGGCGTTGAACGTTTAAGCCACATCGTATACACAAAAACATAAAAGGCGTTCGCAAAGGCCAGCAAACCCGCCGCAACCCAGTTCACCGCAACGCCCATCATCAAGACAGAGCCCAATGATAACACCACGCCAAAACCTAACGCCTCATCCGCTGGCATCGTGCCCGCAGGCAATGGACGCCCTTGCGTGCGCTTCATCACCGCGTCAATATCGCGATCATACCACATGTTAATCGCACCTGCCGCGCCCGCACCAATCGCAATGCACAGCGTCGCAATCACCAGCAATAATGGGTGCATATCAAACGCCCCTGGCGCAACCCACATGCCTGCCACTGCCGTAAACACGACAAGGCTCATCACCTTGGGCTTAAGCAAAGCAATATAATCGGAAATGGGCGTTTCCGGACGCACATCTACGTCAGTATCAAATGTGTAAATAACCTGAGAAACCATAACGGATCTGTTTTATCATAAGATGGCTGAAACACCAGTGAAAAAATTAGAAAGATGGCGAAGGCGGCGTAAACAACGCATAAGTCGGCGCCTGAACCTTACGCTTAGGCGCTGCATCCTCTGGCTGATAGCCTTGCGGCACATGTGTCACCGCAGAAATACGTTTTTGCTCTAGATGCTCCTGTAATGCGCGCGATCGTTCCTCCGCAGCTTGCAAAGAATCTGTACCATCGGGAAGATCCAACCAAGAGGCATCTTTAATCGGCGCCCCAAGTAAGGCTACGAGCAAGTCATCAAGATCCTCAGAGCCTTTTGAAGCGAAGGCCTCACCCAGATCTTGTAAAAATTCTGCTAATATTCCAACTGAATGAGGATTGTCAAAATTCGTATTCTCAATTGTTAACTGTGCAATAATCAACGCGTCTTCGATCTGCCCATCATGCACTAAATTAACGGCACGATCACGATCACTTGTTTGACCAGCTTCCAAAAACAGGTCTTCAACATCTTGATGACTGTCATCATGCGCATCATCTTGCACCTGAACATAACGATCTTCGCTGGCGAAATAGTCCTGATCATTCGCGGCATATTCATGGCCGCGCGCGCCATCAAAGACCGATGTCACCACGCCCGAACGCACGATATTGTCATCGTCTTGATTATACACACTCTCTGCAAAAGATACTGCCATGCAAGTAGATTAACAAACAATCATACAAACATGCAAATTTCAGCCCATTAAAAAGCAAAAAGCCGCCCTGACGGCGGCTTTTCAAAACTTAATATGCATTCCAGCTTACTTCACTTTAGGCTGAATTTCAAACTGGTGGAACGGCGGAGGAGAGCTCAAAGTCCACTCAAGTGTCATTGACTGAGGCTTCGCATCCCAATAGTTTTCACCAACCTTACGACCAGCAAACATCGTGTAAAGCGCTGTCACAAGGAACCATACAGTCGCAAGACCTGTCAGGTAAGCACCATAAGATGAAATTTCATTCCACCCTGCATACGCATCAGGATAGTCAATATAACGGCGCGGCATCCCTTGCAGACCCAAGAAGTGCTGCGGGAAGAAGATCAAGTTCACACCGATAAATGTCATCCAGAAGTGAACAACGCCCATCCATTCAGGATACTGACGGCCAGAGATCTTACCAATCCAGTAATAATAACCTGCAAACAAGGCAAAGACCGCACCAAGACTTAGGACATAGTGGAAGTGCGCAACAACATAATATGTATCATGCAGCGCCGTATCCATACCCGCGTTTGACAAAACAACCCCTGTCACACCACCAACAGTGAACAAGAAGATAAAGCCAATCGCAAACAGCATAGGTGTCTTAAACGAAATCGACCCGCCCCACATTGTCGCAATCCATGAGAAAATCTTAACGCCTGTTGGCACCGCAATAATCATGGTCGCCGCCGTAAAGTATGCACGCGTATCAACATCCAAACCGGTTGTGTACATGTGGTGCGCCCAAACGATAAAGCCGACAAAACCAATCGACACCATCGCATACGCCATGCCCAAATAACCAAAGATAGGACGCTGAGAAAAAACAGATACGATATGCGAGATAATACCAAAGGCTGGCAAAATCATAATGTAAACTTCTGGGTGACCAAAGAACCAGAACAAGTGCTGATAAAGAAGTGGGTCACCGCCGCCCTCTGGGTTAAAGAAGCTTGTACCAAAGTTACGGTCAGTCAAAAGCATTGTAATCGCGCCGCCCAATACAGGAACAGACAAAACAAGCAAGAACGATGTAATCAACATACCCCATACAAACAAAGGCATCTTATGCAGCGTCATACCTGGCGCGCGCATGTTAAAGATTGTTGTAATAAAGTTTGCCGCACCAAGGATCGAGCTTGCACCCGCAAGGTGAAGGGCAAAGATCGCCAAATCAACAGCCATTTCAGGGTGACCAAGCGTACTCGACAGCGGCGGATACACCGTCCAACCTGTACCAGCGCCCGGACCAAGCAAATCCATCCAGCTTTGCACCGCATCCAAACCTTGTGTCATCAAAGGTGAGCCAACCAAAGCCGAAGCAAGCAACAACAAGAACGCAGGAACAATCAACCAAAATGAAATATTGTTCAAACGTGGGAACGCCATATCTGGCGCGCCAATCATCAACGGCACAAACCAGTTACCAAATCCACCAATCAAACCGGGCATCACAACAAAGAATACCATGATCAAACCATGCGCGGACACAATAGCGTTCCACATCTGGCCGTTCGGGTTGCCTGCCGCATCAGTCAGGAATTGAACGCCTGGCTCTTGCAGCTCCATACGCATAATCATCGAAAATCCACCACCAATCAAAGCAGCAATAATCGAGAAAATAATATAAAGCGTTCCGATATCCTTGTGGTTCGTCGACATAAACCAACGTGAGAAAAATCCTGGTTTGTGATCAGCCATTGTTACTAAGCCTTTTCTTTCTTCGTTATATTTCTATTAAAAATAAATTTCGTTTTAAATTATTTCTGCGCCCAAGCCTGAAAATCTTCTTTGCTAACTGCGTGAATTTCAATCGGCATATAGGCGTGATCCTTACCGCAAAGCTCGGAACATTGACCGTAATAAACGCCAGGCTTTTCAATGCGCACCCATGTTTCATTCAAACGTCCTGGGATTGCATCCGTTTTCAAACCAAGCGAAGGCACTGCAAATGAGTGAATAACATCCGCCGCAGTGACCAGAATTTGAATATTCGTATCAACAGGCAATACAACTTTTTCATCTGTCGAAAGCAAACGCACTTCACCTTTATCCGCATTAATCTCAGCGTCAGGAATCATATAAGCACTAAAAGATTTATCATCATGATCTGGGTACTCATAACCCCAGTACCACTGATAACCTGTGACCTTAAGCGTCATTTCAGGCTCGGCCGTGCGATCTGTGTAATACAGCAATTTAAATGAAGGCACCGCAATCACGATCAAAATCACGACTGGAATAACTGTCCAAATCACTTCAAGCAACACATGGTGCGTAAAGGTTTCAGGCTTTTTGTTCACTTCCTTGCTATAGCGAACAACCACATAAACCAACAGCAAAAAGACAAACAGTACAACTGCGCTGATGATCCAAAGCATCATGTCATGAAATTCGGTAATGCGCGCATGAGAAGGCGACGCAGACTCCTGAAGGCCTAGCCCCCAAGGTTTTGGCATACCATCAGCAAAAGCCAGATTAACTTGCGCCATCACCAGCACAGATAAGAAAAACGAGGACAGTGTCTTAAGCATAAATCTTTATTTCCGCATATATTATTAGGGTTTAACGCGCTCGCAATAGCGCATCGCCCTATTACTACAGCAATATTTCAAAAAATCAAGGGGTCATTGGCGCGTTATATACGCCCCAAACAATAGGCCGATAAACATAAAATACTCGCCGTTTCCGCCCGCAAAACATTCGCCCCCAGCGATATCGGCTGAATACAAGGCTGTTGCGACAAAAAGGCAATCTCTTCATCATCAAAACCGCCGACAGGCCCCACCAAAAATGCTTGATCGTCTGCCTGTTGATATCCAAGCGCCTTGCGCTCAATACGATCGCGTTCACAGCACCACTGTATTTCCGGATTACCCTGATCTGACCAACGCGCGCACACATCATAAAGCGCTGCCGGCTCATGCAACATAGGCAGACTGAGGCGCTCAGACTGCTCGCTCGCCTCGATAATCTGTGCTTGCAAACGCGCCATATTCACTTTTCGGTGTTCGGTGCGGTGGGTCAGAACGGGGTGAAGATCACTCACGCCAAGCTCCACTGCTTTTTCGATCACCATATCCATGCGCTGCTTTGCCAGCGGCGCAAATAATAAATGCACGCGCCCGGCAGGTTCAATTTGTGGCTTAATTTGCGCCATCAACCGCACATCAGCCCCCTTCTTGCCCAGCGCAATAATTTCACCCAAAACCTCCCCGTCACGGCCATTAAACAAGCGAATTTGATCACCCTGCGCGCGGCGCATCACATTTTTCAAGTAATGAGCTTGATCCTTCGGTAGCGAAATATCTTCTTGGATTACCAAGGAATTCTCGCTATAGAGACGGGGAAGTTTAAAATAAGTATCATCAGTCATACCCTATGAGTAACCAGCCACATCAGGATATCAAGCATAATTCGCGCCTCTTGCACCTTTTCCCGCAAGATTTGCACCCTTACGTCCTGCTGGCACGGTTGGAACGCCCCATCGGCGTTTGGCTTTTACTAATCCCAGGCCTGTGGGCAATTGCCTTGGCTGGCGCGGGCAATACGCCCACCCAAATCAAAACAGCCATCCTATTTGCAATTGGATCGATTGTGATGCGCGCGGCAGGATGCGTTATTAATGATATATGGGATCGCGATCTCGACAAATCGGTTGAACGCACAGCCACGCGCCCCCTTGCCAGCGGCCAAATCTCGGTCAAACAAGCCTGCATCTTTCTTGGCGCGCTATTGCTTACGGGCCTCCTCATTTTATTGCAATTCAATAAAACAACCATTGTTCTGGGCGTGCTCAGTATCCCGTTTATCATCGCCTACCCACTGATGAAACGCATCACATGGTGGCCGCAAATTTTCCTTGGCCTTACCTTTAATTTCAGCGCCCTTATGGGATGGAGCGCCCTTACAGGAGAGATCAGCCAGACCGCGCTTGTGCTTTATGGCTCAGGGATTTTATGGACACTGGCTTACGACACAATCTATGCCCACCAAGACAAAGAGGATGACGCCCTGATTGGCATCAAATCAACCGCGCGCCTATTTGGGCGCTATAACTGCATCCTCGTATATCTCAGCTACGCGGCGTCATGGGCGCTGAGCATCTATGCGGTTGGCACGCACAATTTCCTCTGCGTTTTCCCGGCAGGCATTTATGCGCTTTACCTATGCCGCATCTGGACACCAGACGACCAGAAAAGTGCACTCGACATTTTCAAGAAAAGTAAAATATACGGCCTGACTTTGTTGATCGGTTTCGCCTGCGCAGCGCTCTAACAAAACCGATCATAACAAAATGATAAGCGCTTAACCGCCATAAAGGTGACGCAAGCGTTGCTCGGCAACCATCAACATCGCCAAGTCCATCGCACCCGCACGGCGCAGCTTTTTAAACAACGGATCAACCTGCTGCAACAAGGCATTATGGCTTTCCACCCACGCGGTCAGCTCATCACCTTCTTTGCATTTATAGGCTGTTGAATCGTTCAAAATACGCGCCGTCAAACCAGCCTGACATACATAAAGCTTGTCAATGATGGCCTCGGTCGCTTCACGATCCCAACTGTCAAAATACTCTTTCTCTGCGGCGCGCGCATGCAACCAATCAATCTGGAAACGTTGCCCCAGTGCGAAATACACATGCGCAACCTTTTCAATTTTCGATCCAGTTTCTTTAGAGATTTGCGTAATATCCAGCGCCGATTGCAACACAGGAAGCGCCGCCAAATCTTTGGCAAGCTCCTCTGGCAATCCCTCAACCATATAAGAAGATGCCTTTTCTTTCAGTGCTTCCTCTAGGTTATCCGAAGACAGCGCAGAAAGATCATGGTTAATCTTCTGAACAGAATCGCGGTAGGCCTGAATATTCGCTGCAACATCCAAATCATCGCGGCGACGCGTCAAGAACCATGTAATGGCAAACTCTGACAATTTCGCCATCTCAACCATGCCTTTGATCTGAACATGTGACGGAATTTGATTATCCAAGGCCTCAAGATCATCCCACAATTTACGCAGGCCAAAGATCTCACGCGTTGAGATATACGCCTTCACGATATCGTGGCATCCCATCCCCGTTTTCTTCATCGTTGCCTGAATAAAGGTCGGCCCCAAACGGTTAATCAATGAGTTCGCAACCGCCATCGCAACAATCTCGCGGCGCAATTTATGCTCGTTAATTTCCTTTTTATACGCTTCGCGCAATTGTGCAGGGAAATAATCATACAGCCAAATCTGCATGTTCGGATCATCCGGAATCGAACTTTTCAGCAAGTCTTTCGTCAATGCAATTTTCGCATATGAAATCAAAACTGACAGCTCTGGACGGGTTAGGCCATGACGCTCGGTCAAACGTTTTTGAATTTCATCCGCATTTGGCAAAAATTCAATCTTACGGTCTAGCCCCTCTTCGCGCTCCATATCCTGAATAAATTCATCATGCAGTTGCAAATTCTCGCTGGCCTGTGCCTCGGCAAGGCTGACGGCTTGTGCCTGCTGATAGTTATGACGCAAGACATGGTTTTCAATATCTTTGGTCATTGCCTCTAACAGCTCGTTACGGGCCTTCAAATCCATTTTGCTGCCCTTGGCTTTCATCACCGCGCTGAGCAAAATTTTAATATTCACCTCATGGTCAGAGGAATCCACCCCGCCCGAGTTATCAATAAAGTCCGTGTTAATACGGCCACCATATTTCGAATACTCAATGCGGCCAAGCTGCGTCACGCCAAGGTTTGCGCCCTCGCCGATAACGCGTGCCTGTAATGTCTTCGCATCTACGCGCAAGGCATCATTGGCCTTATCGCCAACATCCGCATTTGTTTCCTCGGTTGCCTTGATATAGGTACCAATACCGCCGAACCAAAGCAGATCAACTTTGGACTGCAACATCGCCTTCATCAAAACTTCTGGCGGAACCTCGTCTTCTTCGATACCGAAACGCGCCTTAATTTGCGGCGTAAGTTTCAAAGACTTCTCAGAGCGCGAGTAAATGCGCCCGCCCTTAGAGAGCAATGTTTCATCATACTCATCCCATCCGCAGACCTTATCAAATAGACGTTTGCGCTCTTTATACGTCGCGGCAACATCAGGATCAGGATCACAGAAAATATGCAGGTGGTTAAACGCACCGACAAGGCGAATATGCTCGGACAAGAGCATACCATTACCGAAAACATCGCCGCCCATATCACCAACGCCAATCACATCAAAAGGCGTTGTTTGCGTATTATGATCCATCTGACGGAAGTGCAGCTTCACAGACTCCCACGCACCGCGCGCGGTAATGCCCATTTTCTTATGATCGTAACCAGCCGAACCACCTGATGCAAACGCATCATCCAGCCAAAAACCGTAATCCTGCGCAAGACCGTTCGCAATATCCGAAAACGTTGCGGTTCCTTTATCAGCCGCAACAACCAAGTATGGGTCATCCGAATCGATTCGTACCGTTTGCTTCGGCGGAATAACCTTATCGCCTTCCAAATTATCGGTAATATCCAGTAAGCCGCGGATAAAGGTTTTATAACAAGCCACGCCAGCCTCGCGGAATTCATCACGCGTTTTCGTTGGTATTTTAACAACGAAACCACCCTTTGATCCCATCGGTACGATGACCGAGTTTTTAACCATCTGCGCCTTCATCAGGCCAAGAACCTCTGTGCGGAAGTCCTCGTGACGGTCAGACCATCGCAAACCACCGCGCGCAATTTTATCACCGCGCAAGTGAACACCTTCAACCTTCGTCGAGTAGACAAAAATCTCGCGGAATGGTTTTGGATTTGGCAAAACGCTGATCGCTTTGCTGTCCAATTTCAACGATACATAATCTTTAAAATCACCATTTTCAGCGCGCTGGTAGAAATTCGTACGCAACGTTGCCAAAACAATCGATTTCAAAATGCGAATAACGCGGTCTTGATTAAGCGATTCAACGGCCTGTAGTTTCGCAACAATCTCATCAACGATCTTTTTGCTGTCCGCTTCCCATTTTTTGCTGCGCTCAGGGTTCAAACGCGCACGGAACAACGCAACCAAATCTTTTGAAATTGTGGCATTCTTGGTTAAAGTGCGCTGAATATAATGCTGCGAATGTGGGACACGCGCCTGACGCATATACTTCACATAGCAACGCAAAATCACAATATCGCGCCACGACATCTGCGCCGACAAAACCAAGCGGTTCAGACGGTCGCTCTCCATTTCGTTATACCAAATGCGCGAGAATGCTTCTTCAAAGTGCTCTTTAACTTCTTCCAAATCAATGGCCTGATCATGGTCAGGATGCTCAAGCAAGAAGTCATGAATCCAAAGCGATTTATCAACGCCCATCGGCGTAACCTCATACGGCAATTCTGAAATCGCGCGCAAACCAAGATCATCCAAAATCGGCATGACATCAGACAAGACAATAGGCTTGCCTGAATTATAAATCTTCAGGCGCAATTGATGCGGCTCAAGATTATCTGGCTTATACAAATCCAGTTGCAGTTTACCTGCCTGCAAAGCCGTTTCAATTTTCTCAATATCAAACAAAGCCTTCTTCGCCGAGTGTGAATTCATGTAATTCACTGGGAAAGCTTCACCATATTTCAGCGTCATCGACGCAAGCTCACCCTCTGGATACTGGCTTTCTTCCAAGGCATACGAAATGCGCTCGGCCCAGCTTTGGCCCAGCTCTTGCAATTTCTCTTCAATTGTCGCGTGTTTAAACTTAAGAGGTTTAGATGGATCAACGTCAATGCGGAACAAACCACGTGCAAACAAGGAATCATCCATCGATGTAAAGAAAGAACCGCATGTACCGCCCAATTCATTTTCCAACAAGCGGACAATTTTCTTACGCAAAGACGTGCCAAAGCGCTCACGCGGGACATAAACCATGCACGAAATGTAACTGCCAAATACATCCTTACGTGTGAACAAGGCAATGCGTTGACGCTCTTGCAAACGCAGGATGTTTGAACATGTCGCATAAAGCGCCTTTGTTTCCGTTTGGAATAATTCATCGCGCGGATATTTTTCTAAAATATGACGAAGCGCCTTATAATCATGCGACCCAGACACATGATCTGACATTTCCATGATTTTACTGACTTTAAGACGAAGATAAGGAATATCCTTAACACTGCGCGAGTATGTAACGGACGTAAATAATCCTAAGAAGATTTTCTCGCCAATTACCTTGCCCGCATCATCATATAATTTCACTGAAATCACATCCATCGGCACGCGGCGATGCACTGATGTCACAGTTTTCGATTTTGCAATCGTCACAGGCGGCAATGTGCCTTTAATTTCCTGTAGCGCAAGCGGAAAACCCTCAAAGTCTTCATCAACTTTCGACGCATACGTACCATTGCTTAGCACACCAAGAGAGCTTACTTTCTCAGAGCCCCCCTTACCGTCAAATTTATATTCAGCATACCCAAGCAACGTAAAGTTATTCTGGTGCAAATAATCCAGAAACGCGCAATATTCACTCACCACAGATTGCGGGCGTTCAGTTTTTGAAATCTCAAGCGCCGCGCTTGCCTCTTTTAAACGAACAAGCATCGTCTTCCAGTCACGGTTTGCAACGCGCACATCCGCAATCGTTGATAGCAAGTCTTCTTTCAATGCCTCTGCGGCCTCATCAGACAGGTTTTCATGCACATGCACATGAATATAGGATTGACGGCGAACCTTATCATTATCCTTAACATCATCACCTTCAGGCAAAATTTCGGACAATTCGCCTTTGTCGTCATAAACGGTGTTTAAGACAGGGTGCACCAACAGCTCGATCAAATATTTGTGCTGGTTAATCGTCGCAGCAACGGAATCAACCACAAAGGCAACATCGTCACTGACAATATCAATAACCGTTTTACGGCGCTGACTGCCTTCCATACATGGCGCGTGAACTTTAATGCGCGCTTCACCCGCAGGGCGATCATGGCTAAGCTCCCAGTGCGTTTCCATCAAGTTGTTATAGATATTTTGATCAAAGTGATGCGCATCTTCTTCTGACATTTGATCGGTCAAATGTGAAATAAGTGCTTTATACGGCCCTTTTTGCGTTGATTTTATCGTTTTTTCTAACTGGCCTTTGAATTCTTTGAGCATGAGATAATGGCTCCTTCCCTCTGTGTAAACACACCTAATCCACCATACATTAGCTGTCCATAAAATCCATCATATTCAATGCTCCGTCAAGATGTTAAGCCTTCCAAAATGCTTTTTTTAGAAAAACAATAAAATTTCAGGTGATGTGGATTTGGTTAAAATAATAAACCCATAATGATTGATTTCTTATTTGAAAAATGCTTAACCGTAAGAAAGCAAATAAATCATCGTTACTTGGGAGCTCAATCCGAATGGAAACAGTTACAGAAACTGCCTATATTTTAAACACTTTCTTCATATTAATCTGCGCCACCATGGTCATGTTTATGGCTGCTGGCTTTGCCATGTTAGAAGCCGGAATGGTTCGCAGCAAATCTGTCGCCGTCATTCTTGTGAAAAACATAGGGTTATACGCACTGGCCAGCATCATGTTCTATGTTATTGGTTACAATTTAATGTACCTAGACGTTGACCAAAGCGGCGGCTTCTTCGGAACGCCCATTCCATGGCACCCTAACGACACAAGCGCCCTCAGCGGTGATTTCTCAAACGGTCACTCTGCTGGTGCAGACTGGTTCTTCCAAATGGTTTTTGTCGCAACCGCCGTATCCATCGTTTCGGGCGCACTGGCCGAGCGCATTAAACTCGTCCCGTTTTTCGCCTTTGCCATCATCCTCGTAAGCATCATCTACCCCGTCACAGGCAGCTGGGTCTGGGGCGGCGGCTGGCTCGCAGAAGTTGGGTTCAAAGACTTCGCTGGCTCAACCCTCGTACACAGTGTCGGTGGCTGGGCTGCTTTGGCTGGCGCGATCTTGCTTGGCGCACGTCGTGGCCGCTTTACCGAAGATGGCCAAGCACACCAATTGCACGGCTCTTCTATGCCACTGGTTACATTAGGAACCTTTATCTTGTGGTTTGGCTGGTTCGGCTTTAACGGCGGATCACAACTTGCCATCGCAAGCGTTGAAGACGCCAGCGCAGTTGCAAAAATCTTCGCCAACACAAACACCGCCGCTGCCGCAGGTACAATCGCCATGATTTTGCTCGGCTTCCTAACGCGCGGGCGCCTTGATGTACCCATGGTTCTCAACGGCGCACTGGCTGGTCTTGTTGCCATCACCGCGGAACCTCACGCGCCATCAATCGGCGGGGCCGTCATCATTGGTGCCATTGGCGCATTAGGAATGTATGCGGCATCATTGGCACTAGATAAACTAAAAATTGATGACGTTGTCGGCGCGGTCCCTGTTCACCTTGTCGGCGGTATCATCGGCACAATTGCAGTGGCCTTCACCAACCCAGATGCATCCCTGCAAGCACAGCTTCTTGGCATCACAGCTATTGGCGTATTCACCTTCACGCTCAGCTTTATTATCTGGCTGATCTTAAAATCGTTTAAAGGCGGCCTGCGCCTGCATTGGTCACATGAAGAACTGGGCAGCGACCTGGCAGAGCTGGGTGTCAGCGCTTATAACCTTGACTTCGGCAAAAACGGAAACGGCTCGGAAGAAGTCATCGAAGATGCCGAGAAAAAAGAAAAGGGCTAAACCCACTTCTAAACCTAGAATATTCTCATCAGGGCGCTATTATAAAAAGATAGCGCCCTTTTTAATGCGCATAATGCAACAGCCCCTCTCCTAAAGGATAAAACACTGATGATCATTTTATGGTTCCGACAAGATTTTCGCCTTGATGATAACCTTGCCTTAATAAATGCCGCAGAGCATGCCCATAACACAGATCACCCCATCATCCCCATTTACATTCATGACGACCATAATGCAGAAACATGGAAAGCAGGCGGCGCCAGCAAATGGTGGCTGCATCACAGCCTCAAAAATCTTGCGCAATCTTTAAAAGATCAATACGGCCTAACGCTCACCTATTTCAGTGGCGCGGCAGAAGACATCATTGAGCGCCTTATAACAAACAATGATATCACGCATATATTTTGGAACCGCCAGTATGAACCATGGCGCATCGCCCGCGACACCGCGATCAAAGCCACCCTTAAAGACAAAAACATCACCGCGCACAGCTATAACAGTGCCATGCTCTACGAACCGCATACCGTCGCAAAAGCAGACGGGACGCCCTATAAAGTCTTCACACCTTACTACCGCAAAGGCTGCTTACAAATGGTTGGTGCCCCGCCCGAACCTGCGCCAGCACCTGAGAAATGCACCCTCAAAACAGCATCCCTATCCTGTGAAGATGCACTCACCCTTGACGATCTAAATTTTATACCATCCATTGAATGGTACAAAACCATGGAGGAAGAATGGAACCCTGGCGAGCAAGGCGCGCTCAAACGCTGGGACAGCTTTTTAGAAAACGGCATCCAAGGCTATAAAGAAGGACGCAATTTCCCCGACAAACCAAATGTATCTCGCCTATCACCGCATCTGCACTTTGGGGAAATCTCACCGCGCAAACTCTGGCACGAAGCCCAAGCAGCAAGCGTTGCCCAGTCATGCGAAAATGACGCAGACACCTTCCAAAGTGAATTAGGCTGGCGTGAATTTTCCACCTATCTTTTGTATCATTTCCCAGAATTGCCGCATGAAAACTTGCAGGAAAAATTCAACAAATTTCCATGGAATAACCACACTGAAAACGACCATTTACAGCGCTGGCAAAGCGGTCAAACAGGATATCCTATTGTCGATGCCGGCATGCGCGAGCTCTGGCAAACAGGCTATATGCATAACCGCGTGCGCATGGTTGTTGGATCTTTTTTGGTGAAACATCTACGCCTGCACTGGCACCATGGCGCGCACTGGTTTTGGGACACATTACTAGATGCAGACCTTGCCAATAACAGTGCAAGCTGGCAATGGATTGCGGGATGCGGCGCAGATGCCGCGCCGTATTTCCGCATTTTCAACCCTATCACACAGGGCAAGAAATTTGACGCGAGCGGCGCCTATGTCAGAAAATATGTGCCTGAAATTGCAGGCCTGCCAGATAAATATCTGCACGCGCCGTGGGAAGCCCCAGATCACATTCTTGCGCGCGCAAACGTGACCTTAGGCAAAACCTATCCTAAACCTGTCGTTGATCACTCGGCCGCGCGTGAAGACGCGTTATCCGCCTTCTCTTCGCTCAAAGCCTCTGGGTGAGCAATCGGGTTAAAGTCTGTTTTATCACGCGCCACAAGCATCTCTGGTCGTTTCAAGACATGATACCCAACAACCGCCGAAACCGTTGATGCCAAAAGCACGGCTAAGCGCACCTCCGCCAGTAACTCCGGCTGATCGCCAAAGGCCAAAGACCCGATAAACAAGCTCACGGTGAAACCAATACCCGTCAAAATCGCCAGACCGTAAAGCTGACGCCATGTACATGGCGGACGCTGCACAACGCCAAGACGATCAAACAGCCAGATAAAGCTAAAGACGCCAAATTGCTTACCAAAGAAAAGACCAAGCATAATGCCCAGCGGCAATGTCCCCGCCATCAAAGCAAATGACATACCATGCAAAGAAAAGCCTGCATTCGCAAAGGCAAAAATCGGCATAATCACAAAGGCCGCCCATGGGTATAATGCATGCTCAAGGCGTTTCAGCGGTGATGTCCCTTCACTACCATCAATCGACAGCGGTATAGCAAACGCCAACAACACACCTGCAATCGTTGCATGAACGCCCGATTCTAAAATACATAGCCACAGCACAAAGCCCACCAACATATAAGGCTTCAAACTTTTTACATTATTAAAGTTAAGCAACATCAAAACGCCAAAGGCCAGCGCGCCAAAGCCCAGTGCCTCCATAGAAATGTCTGCTGTATAGAAAATCGCAATAACCAAGATCGCAATCAAATCATCAATAATCGCCAAAGACAGCAACAAAATCTTAAGCTCACGCGGAACGCGACCACCTAACAAAGATAAAACGCCCACAGCAAAGGCAATATCCGTGGCCATCGGGATACCCCAACCATGCGCCGTTTCGGGGTTACTGTAATTCATGGACGCGTAAATCAATGCAGGCAAAATCACACCGCCCAGCGCCGCCACCAACGGCAACAAGGCTTGCTTAAATTCGCGCAGCGCCCCAACAACCAATTCACGCTTGATTTCCAACCCCACGGTCAAAAAGAAAATGGCCATCAAGCCGTCATTAATCCAATGACCAAGCGATTTATCTAAACCAAACTCGCCAATCTTAAAGGCAAGATGCGTATGCAAAACCTCATGATAGGTATGCTCAAAACCGATATTATTGACAATCAGCGCAAGCACCGCCGCAACCATCAGCATAATGCCGCTGGCACTGTCATATTCGAAAAACTTCTTTAACTGCATGGAAATAAATCCTGTAAATTCTATATCTGAAAGGGACAAAATAAAGGGAATGCCCCAAAAATCAGCCTGCACCAAGGCGCAAACACTTCTCTTGGCACATTCTATACAACACTAGACAAAGGTAAAGATAAAATTGGCTGCTTATACTCTTGTTGAAAGCGGATTTTTTCTATAAAAGATTATCATTATGAGCACATTTAAAAAATTCCTGCACCTTCCCGCCGCACCCGGCATTTTACTCTTTATTGCTGCCGTCTGTTCATTGATCGCGGCCAACACGCCTTTGCAAGATGCCTATCATGCCTTTTTAGACATTATTATTCACTTCCAATTTGGTGATTTCAAAATCCATAAGCCAGCCATCCTCTGGATCAATGACGGCCTGATGGCGATTTTCTTCTTACTCGTCGGCCTTGAAATCAAACGTGAAGTTTTACAAGGGCACTTATCAACGCCTGCGCAATTTATGCTGCCCGCGATTGCCGCGATTGGCGGCTTGGCTGCGCCTGCGCTGATTTACTACGCGCTCAATATGGATGACAGCATCACCGCGCATGGCTGGGCCATCCCTGCCGCGACCGATATTGCCTTCGCACTTGGCGTTATGATGCTACTGGGTGACCGCGTTCCACCGGCGCTTAAGGTAACGTTAGTTGCCCTTGCCGTGATTGACGACCTTGCGGCAATTATTATTATCGCCCTGTTTTACACATCAAAATTATCGCTGCTGTCGCTTGGCGTCGCAGGCGTAATGACGGTTATCTTGTTCATTATGAACCGGATGAAGGTCATGAAAATATCCCCCTATGTGATCGTCGGCATTATTTTATGGGGCGCCGTTTTAAAATCAGGCGTGCATGCAACGCTGGCTGGCGTTGTCATTGGCCTGATGATCCCTATGCGTGACGTAAAAACTGATCACTCTCCGCTCATTAAGCTTGAACATATCCTCCACCCTTGGGTTGCGTTCTTTATCTTGCCGCTTTTTGCCTTTTCTAATGCAGGTGTATCCTTTGGCGATGTCACATTAGAAACACTGCAAAACCCCGTCACGATTGGCATCGCGGCAGGCCTTTTCTTTGGTAAGCAAATTGGCGTTATGCTCATCACTTTCCTGTTTAAGGTCATCAAGGTTATTTCCCTGCCGAAAGATACCAGCTGGATGCAATATTACGGCATGGCACTACTCACAGGTATTGGCTTCACTATGAGCCTTTTCATCGGCAACCTTGCATTTGAAACGCAAGAATACGCAGCCTCCATTCGAATAGGCGTTATTGGTGGCTCGATGCTGGCGGGTATTGCGGGTTACACCATTTTGGTTCTGACAACCAAACGCCCCAACGAAAAATAATTACAAAAAACCCTTGCGCAGATAAGGGTTTTTTCTCTACATTCGCCTCGGAAGATCAGCGCGGGCGGACGTTTCGCCAACCCGGTCAGGCCCGAAAGGGAGCAGCCGTAACGATTTTTTCCGGGTCGTTGCTGGTCTTCTACTTCATTTCCCGCATCTTTATGACTTATCCAGACACGGCGCGATTTGCTGTGGCAAAGCCATGCGCCAGCATTGCAATCAAACAGGAATCACCTTACATCTGTTTATATGGTCATAGATAAAGACAAGCCCGAAGAATACCGCGTCCTGGCGCGTAAATATCGCCCTCAAAACTTTGAGGAACTTATCGGACAAGATGCCCTTGTGCGTACGCTGCGCAATGCCATTGAAACGGGGCGCATCGCGCATGCCTTTATGCTAACCGGTGTTCGCGGTGTCGGTAAAACAACAACCGCGCGCATTATTGCCAAGGCCTTAAACTACAAAGGCCCTGACGGCACCGCAGGCGCAACAACTGGCGACACCTCAGATTGCAAACTCTGCCAAGCCATCGCCGAAGACCGCCACCCGGACGTCATCGAAATGGACGCCGCCAGCCGCACTGGCGTCGACGACATCCGCGAAATTCTGGACGGCGTGCGCTACGCCCCGACCGAAGCACGTTACAAAGTCTACATCATTGACGAGGTTCACATGCTCTCCAAGCAGGCCTTTAACGCCCTGCTCAAAACACTGGAAGAGCCTCCTGCCCACGTCAAATTCATCTTTGCGACCACAGAAATCCGCAAAGTACCCATTACTGTTTTATCACGCTGCCAACGCTTTGACCTGCGCCGCGTTGACGTACCTACCCTTGCGCAGCATTTCGCAAACTTGTGCGAACAAGAAACCGTCACCGCCGAAGCCCCCGCGCTCGAACTTATTGCACGCGCCGCTGATGGCTCGGTCCGTGATGGCCTTTCAATCCTTGATCAGGCAATCTCGGTAAGCTCTGGCAACATCACAACCGATCATGTTCAAGATATGCTTGGCCTTGCCGACCGCGCAGCAACGCTTGATATGTTGGAACACGCGCTCAAAGGCGAAACCGCACAATCACTCGACATTCTTGATACGTATTACAAATCAGGCGCAGACCCGCTTGTCGTGATCCAAGATTTGCTTGACCTGACGCATATCCTGACGCGCCTGCGCGCAGTGCCTGCGATGAAAGACCAAGCCAATGGCAGCCTTTCGCCCGACATGATGGAGCGCGCCGCAAGCCTCAGCCAAAATCTATCCATGCCATCCCTTGGCAAAGCATGGCAAATCCTGCTCAAAGGCCTCGGCGAAGTGCAACAAGCCCCGCACCCACAGGCCGCAGCAGAAATGCTGGTTATTCGTTTATGCTACGCTGCAAATCTGCCGGATCCAAAAGATCTGGTTAAGCTGATTAACGATGATAATGGCGCGGCACAGCCATCAGCCCCAACGCCAACGAGCGGCGCTGTAGCTGGCGCAGCGACTGGTACAATCAACCAGACATCTATGCCACCCGCCCAAGCCAGCATCAGCAACGCACCCTCAGGCGGACCGCAATCTGCGCACAATTTGCACATTGTCCCTGATGCACAAACGCCGCTGCAAATTACCTCGCTGCACGATGTGATACAAACACTGGAAAACGCAAACCAAGTCGTTTTGGCCAGCGCCGTTTCCTACTATGCCGAGCCTATTAAAATCAAAGAAGGCCTCCTAGAAATCGGTTTACGCGAAGGCGCAGGCAACCGCATCAAAGACCTGCAAAAAATCCTCAGTGACGCCACAGGAACGCGGTGGATGGTAACGTTCAGCGACCCTACGGGCCAAATGACACCACACGAAGAACTGGAAAAACAAGCCGAGGACGAGCGCAACAAAATCCTTGCCATTCCGACCGTTAAAAATATTATATCGCTGTTTCCAGGTACCGAATTAACCAATATCCACTCTACCCAAGACGAGGAATAACACCCCATGTTTGATATCCAGAAAATGATGCAACAAGCGCAGCAAATGCAGCAAAAAATGCAGGAAATGCAGGAAAAATTCAAAGACATCGAAATCCAAAGCCAATCAGGCGGCGGCATGGTTAAGGTAACCATGACATGCACAGGCGTTGTCCAATCCGTTGATATCGACCCCAGCCTTCTTAGCGATGATAACAAAGAAGTCCTTGAAGATCTTATCACTGCGGCAATGAACCAAGCCAACGAACTGCGCGAAGATCGTGTCCAAAAAGAAAGCCAGCAAATGATGATGGAAGCTGGCCTTGATCCAAACGCCATGGGCGGCTTGCCGTTTTAATCATGACACAAAACAATATCCGCCTTGTTACTTGGAATATTAACTCTGTACGCTTGCGCGCGCCGCTGATTGAAAAGCTCGCCAACGAACATGCGCCCGATATTATCTGCCTGCAAGAAACCAAATGCCCTGATGACCTATTCCCCTTCGATACATTCCACGCACTTGGTTACGAACACATTCATATCCACGGCATGAAAAGCTATAACGGGCAGGCTATCTTGTCAAAAATCCCATTCGAAGCCACCGAAATTCACCACCGCGTTGGCCGCGAGGATTGCCGCCATATCATGGTAAAACTGGACATCAATGGCGGAACAGACCTGCATAACCTATATATTCCGGCCGGCGGGGACGAGCCTGACATAGAAACAAATGACAAATTTAAACATAAACTCGATTTCGTCGAAGAAATGACGCTGTGGTTTAAAACGCATTATAAAGACACAGATAACGTCATCGCCGTTGGGGATTTCAATATCGCCCCGCAAGAACATGACGTCTGGTCGCATAAGCAGCTTTTGAAGATTGTATCGCACACACCCGCCGAAACCGACCGCCTCAACGACATGCAAAAATCACTGACATGGGTTGATACAACGCGCCATTTTGTACCTTCTGACGAGAAAATATACAGCTGGTGGTCCTATCGCAATCGTGATTGGAAAAAGTCAAATCGCGGTCGTCGCCTCGATCATATCTGGGTCACACAACCGTTAAAGCCACACCTCGCCGCGCATAACATCCTCAGCGAAGCGCGCGACTGGGAAAAGCCATCAGACCACGTGCCTGTTATCTTGGATTTTAAATTCTAAAAGTCACTGCAACGGCCCTTAACGTCCCAATCACCATAACGGGTGGGCTCCTTTAGGCCAGCATCGCGAAAGCCGCCCTTTTCATCGGCTGGCGCTTCGCCTTCTTTCCCTGCATCGGCAGGAAGAGTTTTTTGCTTTTCTTCACTTGAAAGACTTGGATTTTTATCGCTCATCCCTCATATTTAGAGTGTAAACATAAAAAAGAAAAGACTTACGCATGAAAATTCTCGCGCCCTATCGTAAACGAATTGATACGCTCGACCGTGAAATCATTGATTTACTGCGCAAACGCTATGACATCATTGACGAGGTCAGCGCCATAAAAGAAAAAGAAAACATTGCGCCCGTCTTGCAAGACCGCGTCGACGAAGTCCGCGAAAATGCCGCAAACTACGCGCATGACCTAGGCCTAGACAGCGATTTTATTCGCTCGCTTTGGGCGCAAATTATCGCGCATTCATGCGAAACCGAAGAAAACTTCATACAAAAGGCGCGTAAATAATGACCAACACAGAAACACCGTCAGAACTGTTCCAAGATCATGACACAGCGCCTGACGTCCCTGTTATTGAAATGCTCGCCGCGCGTAAAGTAGCCCTTGACCTGCTTCACAGCGTCTTGCAACAAAAACAAGCGCTCGACCACGCACTCGAGCGCAGCGACGAATTCCACGCACTGCCTTCGCGGGATAAGGCATTTTGCCGCATGTTAACGGCAACAACCCTGCGCCGCATGGGACAAATTGATGCCATTATCGACAAGGCCGCCGATCGCCCGAGCCGTACATCTCCGGTTATCAGCAATATTCTGCGCATTGGCACGGCGCAAATTCTGTTCATGGCCGTGGCCGATCATGCCGCGGTGGATACTGCCGTGCGCCTAACCGAAGCCGCGGGCATGCAAAAGCAAAAAGGATTTATAAATGCAATGCTGCGCACCATCACGCGCAGTGGCAAAGAATGGCTTGAGCGCACAGACGAAACACGCCTCAACACACCAGAATGGCTCCTTAAAATTTGGATCGAAGATTACGGCCTGCGCACCGCAGCAAAAATCGCCAAAGCACATCTCAGCGAAGCGCCCCTGGACATCAGCATCCGTAACGCCGATAAATCTGATTACTGGCTCAAGGCCTTGGATGCATCGCGCATTGGAAAATCATCCATGCGTCGCCTGTCTGGCGGGAACATTACCGAATTGGAAGGCTTTGACGATGGACGCTGGTGGGTACAAGATGCCTCTGCGGCATTGCCTGCGCATTTATTTGGCGACCTTAAGGGACGCACCATTGTTGATATGTGCGCCGCACCGGGCGGAAAAACAATGCAACTTGCTGCGCAAGGCGCCCATGTCATCGCGCTTGATCGCTCGCCCAAACGGCTCCAAAAATTGCATCAAAATGCTGCGCGCATGAATTTAGAAGATAACATTGAAACCTATGCGATTGACGCCGCGTCATGGACACCTAAAGCTGCGCCTGATTTTATCTTGCTCGACGCGCCGTGCAGCGCAACAGGAACAGTGCGCAGACATCCTGATGTCCTACACCTAAAATCGCAGCAAGACATCACGCATCTAACCCGCGTACAAACACAACTGATCGCGCATGCCTTTGACATTCTGGCGCCAGGCGGAATTTTGGTATACTGCACATGCTCTTTGCAAAAATCCGAAGGTGAAGATCAAATTCAATCCTTCCTAAACCGTACACCAAATGCCCGTAAAATTGCGATTACCGCGCAAGAAGTTGGCGATGTCTGCGAAAGCATCACCGAAGATGGTGATATGCGCATATTGCCCTACCACCGCGCAACGCATGGCGGTATGGATGGCTTTTATATTGCGCGCATCGCAAAGGCCGGTTAATCGAAAATCAGCTAAATAAATCGGTCACATCTTGCAGGCGCGTAACCTCAACGCCGCGAATACCCTTCACAGGCTTCACATCTTTTGCGGCCTTACGCGAAGGCATAATTGCCTCTTTAAAGCCAAGCTTAGCTGCCTCTTTCAAACGAAGATCAGCCTGCGTCACCTGACGCACCTCACCAGCCAAGCCAATCTCACCAAAGAAGATCGTTTCTGGCGGCAAAACATACCCGCCAAGGGCGCTCATTAATGCTGCGGCAACGGCCATATCCGCTGCGGGTTCATAGATACGGATGCCGCCTGCAATATTCAAAAAGATATCACAGCCCGATAATTGCAAACCACACCGCGTTTCAAGAACCGCAACCAGCATGGCAAGCCTATTATTATCCCACCCCAACACGGCGCGCCGCGGTGATGCCAAACTGGACGGCGCAACCAATGCCTGAACCTCAACCAATAAGGGGCGCGTCCCCTCAAGCGCAGCAAGAACCGCGCTCCCCGGTACGTTTTGATGACGCTGTGATAGGAATAATGCCGATGGGTTTTCAACTTCTGCAAGCCCTTCTTGCACCATTTCAAAAACTCCAATTTCATCGGTCGGCCCAAAGCGATTTTTCAAACCGCGCAAAATGCGAAAATGGTGCGAACGATCACCCTCAAAATGCAGAACTGTGTCCACCAAATGCTCTAAAACGCGCGGGCCTGCAATTTGCCCCTCTTTGGTGACATGCCCAACAAAAATAACGGCAATATTGCGGCGCTTTGCCGTGCGAATAATTTCCTGCGCAGATGTTCGCACCTGCGTCACCGTGCCAGGAGCGCTATCGATACTATCGATAAACATCGTTTGAATGGAGTCAATCACCATCACACCAACAGGCTTAGACGTATCCTCCATCGAGGCCACGATATCGCGAACATTCGTCGCCGAGGCAAGCTCAATCGGTGCATCGGCAAGTCCTAAACGCTGCCCGCGCATACGCACCTGATCAATGGCTTCTTCACCCGAAATATACTGACATGGCACCCCTCTGCGGGCAAGCTCACACACCGTTTGCAAAAGCAATGTCGACTTACCAATCCCTGGATCACCACCAATCAATATTGCAGACCCTGGAACAATGCCGCCGCCTAATACGCGATCAAATTCATTAATGCCGCTTTGATGACGCGGATAGGTTTTATTTGCTGCACCTTCAAGGCCAACAAATTCAATAACGCGCGCACCCTTTTTGCTGCCCAATCCTTTGGGAACGGACGCCTCAGAAACTTCTTCTGTAATAGAATTCCATTCACCGCACGCATCGCACTTACCTGACCAGCGCATAGACACCGCGCCGCAGGATTGACACACATACGTTTTTTGCGCCTTTGCCATGCCTTTATAATCCCTCGCGGCGAAGCGCCCATTTCATGTGCGTCGCATCTGAATGAACCGAAAAATGCACAACTAATTGCTGCGTTTTTCTGGGCTCCCCGCCCAAATCACCCGAATAGACACTATCCTCAAGTGACAATCGTCCGCCAGATTGATGAAAACGCCAACCCACACCATTTGGCAAACGAAGCAATGCCGCACTGCCGTCACTGACCAGTGATACCAAAACCTTTGGATGAATGTGAAAACGGGCGCACGCCATATAGCCTTGCACAAGTGGAATTTGCGCAAACAAGGCATCTTCACCGCGCAAATCATGACCATCTTGCGACAAATATAGCCTGCGACGGTGGATCAAACCACACGCCGACACATATCCATCATGAGCCGCCTGCACATAGGCATAGTCCGCAGCATTATCAACCTGATAATCAAACGTTTTCAAACTGCGCGATAGACTCTCGCCCAATATTTCTACGCCATTATGCGCCGGCATATAAGAGAGCATATCACGCCAATCGCTGTTGCTTTCATGCGAACCACAATTGGTTAAAACGCGATCCTTACCATAGCTCATCTCAAAGGAAAGCGGCGCTAAATGCTGCACGGCCTTGCCGTGATCCATCATCACCGTTGTACGGCCAACCGCCAATTTTGAAAAGCCGCTCTCTTTTAAATGTTTTAAACGGCGCCCCTTAATTGCGGCCTGCGCCAAAACATCATCAATAAAATCAATCTCGCCGCCCATCGTACCTTGCATCAATGCAAAATGCTTATCGGCATAGCGGAAGAAACGCACGGCTGGCACAAGTGCCTCAATTTTATCTTGCACCATATCAGGCACTGGATGTCCGCCCGCATGCAGCGCAGATTTCACCTCTAACAAAGTCCGCAAAAAGCGCAGCGCTATAAATGCCGAGCGACTCGTATGCATCCCATCGGGTTTAATATAATGCGCCGTAATATCAATGATATGATCAAGAGATTTATGCACCCATATTTCATGACCTTCAAAGGCCAAACCACAAAATAAAATCCCTTTTGCCGCCTGCAACAAATCCTCGTCTGGCATATCATGCCACGAGGTTTGTTTCCCGTCCTTGGCATCCATCATCTTCACCAAAAAGCTTGCCTGACGATACAGCGAGAGAAAAAACATATCTTGGAAATCAGGATCAGAATCCGCCGCAAAAAAATCATAATGCGCGACCCATAGGCTCAATCGCTTGCCCATCAAATTCAGATCCCACGGCGTAAATTCAGCATTTTTAAAAAAGCGCGGGCGCGGATATTGCACAATCCAGCTTTCCATCAAAGCGCGCGCTTGTTGACGCGCCGCCGCCGACCCAACCTTGCGCAAATCACGCAGCCAGTCAAATCCGTGCAAATAGGCAAGCCACATCGCATTCACGCCTACAGGCTCCCAGCATTCACCATGCAGTTGAACCTGCTGTCCATGGCGCGTAAACACACCATCACATAATAACTGGCCGCTTTCCTCGTCACCCGCCCATATATCGACAGGGCGCACAATCAAACGCTCGGGCACGTTTTGCTCTTGCCCTAATAAGCTTGGCAAAACGCGGCCTACTTGCTGATGAATGTTGCGCAATAAATTCGACATAAATTCGTAATCTTATCCTTTGAGTGCTGCGATATTTTCGGCATATTTGTCTGGGCCATCTTTGAAAACGGCTGTCCCGGCGACCAGTAAATCTGCACCGGCCTCAACGCATTGTTTCGCCGTTTGCGGATTAACGCCGCCATCAACCTGCAAATCAATTTGACGACCTGTTGCATCAATCATCTGACGCGCGGCTTTGATTTTGTCAAAGAGCGGGATAAAGCTCTGCCCGCCAAAGCCGGGATTAACCGTCATAATCAAAATCAAATCAACCAAATCCATGACATGCTTAATCGCATCAATGGGTGTATGCGGATTTAAAGACACACCGCATTTCACGCCTTGTGCCTTAATTGCTTGTAATGTGCGGTGTAAATGCGGGCCTGCCTCAACATGGGCCGTAATAATGTCTGCACCAGCCTTCACAAAATCCTCAATCAACGGATCAACAGGCGCAATCATCAAATGCACATCAAAAACCTTGTTTGTATGACGGCGCAAAGACTTCACCACCGGCGCACCAAACGTCAAATTCGGCACAAAATGTCCGTCCATCACATCAATATGAATATAATCCGCACCAGCAGCGTCAATTTTACGAACTTCTTCGCCTAAAATAGAAAAATCTGCCGATAAAATCGACGGCGCGATGCGCGTTGCTTGTTGAGCCATGTTAATCACCCTATCTAATAAATATGAAAATCCCTATAAACAAGAAACGTTAGGGGATAAAGGAACCTTTGACAATAGTCTATCAAATTCACCGCGCCGTTTCTATCAAGAAACACATATCCAAAAGCAGAAAAATCAAATTATACTTTGCACTCATGCGTAAAGTTTTATAGAACAATGTCATAACATCCTTAACGGAGCTGATTTTAGTGTTTCTTGATATTTTTGCTGTTTTTATTCTTGCCGCATCAACATTGATTGCATTTATGCGCGGCTTCATTCGCGAGGCACTGACACTGGTCACCATTTCCGTTGCATTAGCCGCCACATATTACGGTGCGCCGCACCTGCAACCCGTAATGAATGCTTGGCTTGACGTGACCGAGGGCAGCAACGATAAATTATTCGACGTCATTCCCATGACATTGGTCAGCCTTGCCCTATCGCACGGATCAATTTTCATTGTATTGCTTGTGATCCTATCGATTTCCAGCCACTTTATCGCCGAATTCGTCAAATCCATTGGCCTTGGTGCGATTGACCGCTCGCTCGGCGCGTTATTTGGCCTGATCCGCGGCATTATTCTGTTGGCGATATTATACCTGCCATTTCACTTTATCTTGGACCAAGACACAAAAGATGGCTGGTTCGGCAGCAGTAAAACACACGTATACCTTGAGAAAACATCACAAGCCATGATCAAAATTGTGCCTGATGGCTGGATAGAAAAACGCTTTGTTAAGGCTGAAAAAGTGGCCATCGAACATAAAGAAGAAATTCAAGGTGCACGCGAAAAATTACAAGCGCTTGACCTCTTGCAAAAGATGTCGGATGAAGACCGCGAAAAACTTATGGGATTGCAAGAAAACGTTGATATGGATAAATTGCAATCTGACGGCTATAGTGATGAGTTCAGACAGCAGCTTGACTCGCTTATCGAAGAAAATAGCGAAGACATGCCCGTCAACGAATAATGCAAACCACGGCACGGTAATAGACAAGGAATAAACAAATGGGTTTCGAATACGACAGTGACAAGCTTCACGAAGAATGTGGCGTTTTTGGTGTCTTTGGAAATGAAAACGCCGCGGCGCTCACGGCGCTAGGCCTTCATGCACTTCAGCACCGCGGCCAAGAAGCCGCAGGTATCGTAACCTATGATGGCGATCTTTTCTACGCACACAAAGCCCTTGGCCTTGTTGGCGCTAATTTCAGTTCTCAAAGCATCATCGACAGCCTCAAGGGCTATGCCGCAATCGGTCACAACCGCTATGCGACGACAGGCGATGGCATGCTTCGCAATGTGCAGCCTCTCTACGCCGACATGTCGTTTGGCGGCTTTGCCATCGCACATAACGGCAACCTGACAAACGCTCACACACTGCGCCAAGGCTTGGTTAAACGCGGCGCGATCTTCCAATCGACAAGCGACACCGAAACCATCGTTCACCTTGTTGCGACATCAGACAAAGATACAATCCCAGATCGCCTGACAGATGCCGTGCGCGAAATCAAAGGCGGCTATGCGCTGCTTGCCTGCGCCGAAGATCAACTGATCGGTGTGCGTGATGCCTATGGCATTCGTCCGCTTGTTCTGGGCAAACTGGACGATACATATATTCTAACCTCTGAAAGCTGCGCGCTTGATATTATTGGCGCCGAATTTATCCGCGATATCGAAGCCGGCGAAATGGTGATCATCAACAAAGAGGGCATCACATCGAAATTCCCATTTAAAAAGCGTCAGCGCCGCTCATGCATTTTTGAATATATCTATTTCGCCCGCCCCGACAGTTTCATGGACGGCCAATCCGTTTATGAAACGCGTAAAAACATCGGCATCGAACTAGCCCGCGAAGCCTGCCCAGAAGGTGCAGATCTTGTCGTACCAGTCCCCGACAGCGGCACGCCATCAGCCATCGGTTTCGCCCAAGAAAGCGGCATCCCGTTCGAGCTTGGCATCATTCGTAACCATTATGTTGGCCGTACATTTATCGAACCTGGCGATAACGTGCGTCACCTTGGCGTGAAACTGAAACACAATGCAAACAGCCGCTATCTCGAAGGAAAAAGCGTTGTTCTTGTTGACGATTCCATCGTACGCGGCACAACGTCACGTAAAATTGTTGAAATGGTGCGCGAAGCCGGAGCGCGCGAAGTGCATATGCGCATTTCTTCCCCGCCTACCAGCCATAGCTGCTTCTACGGGATCGACACCCCTAACAGTAACGAGCTTTTGGCGCACACCAAAAACGCCGAAGAGATTTGCAAAATCATCAAAGCCGATTCACTAGCATATATTTCATTAGACGGCCTATACCGCGCGGTTGGTGAAACAAAACGTAACAACGATGCACCACAATATTGCGATGCATGCTTCACAGGTGAATACCCTGTTGATTTGGTGGATCATGATAAAAAGATGACAGGCACAACTGTTTCTGATTTGCGCGAGCATAAAATCTCGAAAGATTAAACGCTTTACGTTATAATAAAGCATGACCCTAAGCGCATCACACCGCCTCACTATCACTTTGCTTACAATCATAATGATTGTAATTGCTGGCGCATCGACTGCGCATGCAATCCCGATGAGCTATAAGCTGAAAAAATACAATGAACTCGTTCACCGTGCGATTGCTGGCGGCGAAGAAACCCCGCATTTTTATATGCAATTACGCCGCTATTACAGTGATATAGACGATTTCGACCCAGACGGCAGCGAAATTGTCGAAGAAATGAATAGTCTTGCGCCGCTTGTCAAACCACAATCACAAGAACCTGATGACCTCATCATTTTTGAAAACTTTAAACGCATCATCCTCACCCATTTAGGCAACATTACCGTTGCAGAAAATGCCATGTATCTGGCGCAAAAATATCCCAACATACTCAACCATGCACGCATGAAAAATGTGTTCTACGGCCTTTATAACTCCCTGACCATAAGCGGAAACGGCTCAACGAAACGCACGGCCTATGACCTGTTTACACTCAGTGAAGAAGCCATGCTTTTAGAAAAACTTGGCATGCGCTCGGACTTCCGCGGCCAAGAACAAGAGGGGCTACGCATGTACGCCGTACATCAGGTCACAAACATGAAAACAGGCGGCCCGCGCACAATCTATATGAATATCTCAGCCTACGGACAAAAACTAATCGACCAGCAAGAAGAAGAAGCAAAAAAAAGCGAGCCCATCAGCATCGGAAGATAAAAGCGCCTTAATGATAAAGCTTAGGCGGCGCTCCACCCGCCATCAATGACCAGCGGCGTTCCTGTAATATTTTCTGCCACATCCGAACATAAAAACAGCGCCAGCCCCGCGACCTGATCAACCTCAACAAATTTTTTCGTCCACTGCGCGGCGAGCAACACATCCTTCACAACGGCCTCTTCTGAAATGCCGCGCGCTTTGGCCGTATCAGCAATTTGCCCTTCAACCAATGGCGTTTTCACATAGCCAGGGCAAAGCGCATTGCATGTAATATTATCTTGCGCAACCTCTAGGGCGAGCGTTTTGGTCAAACCAATAATGCCGTGTTTTGCCGCCACATAAGCTGATTTATAAGGCGAAGCCACCAAACCATGCACCGACGCCATATTAATAATGCGCCCCCATCCTTGTTCCCGCATGATCGGCACAACCGCGCGCGCTGTATGAAAGGCCGACGACAAATTAATCGCCATAATTGCATCCCACTTGGCCGGTGAGAACTCTTCAACCGGCTGCACATTTTGAATACCTGCATTATTCACCAAAATATCCAATGTGCCAAAATTCGCCTTGGCATCGTTGATCATTTGCGTAATTTCATCAGGCTTTGTCATGTCTGCAGGATAATAAGCCACCTTAACGCCAGTATCCTGCAATTCTGAAACCAGCGCGTCAATTTCACCCTTATCACCAAAACCGTTAAGCGCAATATTAGCGCCCGCCGCGGCCAAACGGCGCGCAATACCAAGACCAATGCCAGACGTTGACCCCGTAATCAGTGCCGTTTTTCCTTGAATATTTCCTTGAATCTCTATCATGACAAAATCCCCACTGCGTTATGATTATATGTTAGGCGCTAGTATAACAAAAAAAGCAACAAGCCTAAATGCTCATTGCTTTTTTCAATATCTATAAAGAAGAGAAGATCAAAATTTATTTCTGATTTTCAGGATCAACCCAGCCAATGTTACCGTCACTGCGGCGGTATACAACATTCACGTTGCCATTGCTGCGATTGCGGAAGACAACGGCTTGCTCGCCAGTCAAATCCATGTGCATCACTGCATCTGAAACGCTCAGCGTCATGATATTGTTGTCCATCTCTGCAATGATCGCCGGCTCGAAATTGACATCCTGCTCAGGCGCGTCATCTTGCTCGGGCACAGCTGCCAGAATATATTGACGCCCCTTCATAATTTCTTCTTCTGGGCTAGATTCACTGCGTTCGTGATGATCGCGGATTTTACGCTTGTAACGGCGAATTTGCTTAGCCGCCTTTTCACTGGCGCTATCAAACGCAGAGTAAGCATCCTTTTCCGTTGCATCCGCAACAACCAGCAAATTTTTACCAAGCTGAATAGAAATGTGCGCACGCGTTTGCGGATGACCATGCCCCTCGCGAGAAAATGTAACAGTCGCGTAAGTTGTATGGTTGAAATACTTATCGTTCACATCGACGAGTTTATCTTCGACATGCGTACGCAATGCGCTGCCGACGTCCATTTGTTTGCCATGTACTTGAAGTTCCATGAGAGTACCTCTTTTCGTTAAAGGTTGTAATAAAAATCACATCATTGGATATAGTTTATTCTAACATATTTTCTGCCCCGCGGGGTAAGAAAATCATACGATAAGGTTCTTTTTTTGTCGCCTTCGCTCAACCGATGATCCGATATTCATGCCTTCGCGATACTTGGCGACAGTGCGGCGTGCCAAATCAATACCTTCATCTTTTAACAGCGCCACAATCTTATCGTCCGATAAAATCTTTTTCGGATCTTCATCATCAATCAATGTTTTAATGCGCGCCTTAATCGACTCGGATGAATGCGCTGCGCCGCTTTCACTCACCAGCGCGGTTGAGAAAAAGAATTTCAGCTCATAAATCCCGCGCGGCGTACCGATGTATTTACCACTGGTTACGCGGCTGACGGTGCTTTCATGCATTTCAATCGTTTCAGCAATATCCTTTAAGGTTAGCGGACGCAAAAACTCAATCCCATAATTAAAGAACGCCTCTTGCTCTTCAATAATCGCCGCTGCCGTTTTCAAGATCGTTTGCGCCCGTTGATCCAGCGCACGCACCAGCCAGCTTGCCGCGCTCATCTGCGATGATAAATATGCTTTATCTTCTTTACGCACCGCCCCTTCTGAGACGACTGTATAATATTCTTGGTTCACCAAAACCCTTGGCAACGTGTCGCTATTCAGCTCAACGCGCCAACCACCGCCCACATTTTTAGGGCGCCTGCGCATAAACACATCAGGCACAGCCGTCTGCGCAACCACATGGTCAAACAACGTCGCAGGCTTTGGATTAAGCATACGAAGCTCGGCAATCATGTCATGTAAATACGTTTCATTCACGCCGCATACCGCGCATAACTTGGTGTAGTCATGCGTGCCTAGCAACGCCAAATTGTCCAAAAGCGCGCGCATCGGATCGTCCAGCGCCCCTTTTTCATCCAACTGAAGTGCTAAACATTCCTGCAAATCCTGCGCAAAAATACCAGTCGGATCAAACCCTTTCATCACCGTCAACAGACGCTCTATCCGATCAAGCGAGCATCCTAATTGTTGTGCAAGATCATCTGGCGCCGTGCGCAGATAGCCACTTTCACTGAGGTGGTCAATCAACAAACCGCCAATAACGCGGTCACGTGGCTCGCTGCAGGCAATCATCAATTGCTCGGTCAAATGCTCGCGCAATGATTTATCACTGCTCATATGGTCTTCGAAATTATAGTCCGAAAAATCAAAGGATGACGATCCGCCACTGCCTGAAATATGCGATGAAGGGCCACTATGATCTTGATCGGCCGATGCATCCTTATCCCATGTCTCATCATAATTTTGCGCCATACCATCGTCATCTTGCGCTGCCGTATCACGCACATCTTCGCGCGCATCAATATCCAAATCCATGCCTTCCTCGGCAGGGCCTTCATCTTTTTCAAGTAAAGGATTTTTCTCAAGCTCGCCTTCAATAAACGCTGACAAATCCAAATTATTCATTTGCAACAACTGAATCGCCTGTTGAAGCTGCGGCGTCATCATCAGTTGTTGGGATTGTGTCTGCTTGAGATCAAGATGAGGGAAGTTCTTATCCATGATTTCAGTATATCACGCACCCATACAAAAGTGCAGACGATATTGCATACAGGCGCATCAATTTATGAGAAAAATAAAGAAAAATATTAAAGCGAAAAGCCTTCGCCCAAGTAAACACGCTTTACTTCATCGCTTTGGATGATGTCTTCTGGCGTCCCGTCCATCAACATCTTACCGTCATGCAAAATATACGCACGGTCTACGATGCCCAAGCAATCACGAACATTGTGATCTGTAATCAAAACGCCGATACCGCGCTTTTTCAAATGACGGATCAAATCACCAATATCACCAACAGAAATCGGATCAATCCCCGCCAAAGGCTCGTCCAGCAAAATATAATCAGGACGTGCCGCGAGCGCGCGCGCAATTTCCAAACGGCGGCGTTCCCCACCAGACAGAGCGACCGACGGCGTTTGACGCAAATGCGCAATTGAAAATTCGTTCAACAGATCCTCCAGCAAACGCGCACGCGCAGCCTTTGTCATCTCTTGCCCTTCAATCACAGCCTTTAAATTATCTTCAACATTCAATCCGCGAAAGATAGAACTTTCCTGCGGCAAATACCCAACGCCCAAACGCGCACGGCGATACATTGGCATATAGGTAATATCCTGACCATCCAGCATAATACTGCCGCTATCAGGCTCAATTAGGCCTGTTGTCATGTAAAAACACGTTGTCTTACCCGCACCATTAGGCCCCAGCAAAGCCACCGCTTCGCCGCGCTGCACGTAAAAACTCACATCCCGTAAAACAGGACGCTTTTTATAACTTTTCGATAAATGATGAACGCTCAGCCCCTTAGGAACTTCTTTAATGCGCGGATGAGAAATTATCTTCATAGTCCCTTGAATTACACTACCCAAAAATCATTCTTAACGATTAATATAACCCAAACACCCGCAAAGAACCAGCCCTTATGGCGCTTCGTCAGGATAAAATGTTCCCGTCACACGCCCAGATGCGTCCCCAGAGCTTCCGCCGAACAGTTGGCTCACCTGCGTATTCAAATCGACTTTAGCGCGATCACCTTGCAAGATATTTTGGCCGCGCGTAATCACAACGCCGCCCGTCAGGTCAACCGTATTCATGCGCGCATCATAAAGACCATACGCACCCGTCACGCGCTCTTGCTGCGTTGTAATCACTACATTGCCTTGCGCAACAACTGTTTCGACAACGCGCTCGCCTTGTGCATTTTCACCTAATGTGGCCGTAATTTTATCCGCATACAGCGTATCTGTCGGACGAATAATCGTCGCCCCACCAAGCGCAATCAACTTCCCTGCCTCAACATGATACTCAAAGCGATCACGCGCTTTAATTGTTTGCTCAGGCGTCACCAATCGCAAATCACCACCGCTAAGCGTTGCAATTTTATGCGTCAAGTCATAAACCGCATGTTCGCCATAGGCGATATTATCTTCTGATTTCAGCACAACACCCGCCTGCGCGATCATGGTGTGCATATTAAAATCACTATTGCCATTACCAGCCTCGTCATATTCAGCCGTGAGAGTTTGCGCAGAAATTGACACCCCATCCTGCGCAGCAATCGCATTACCGCGCGCAATAAATTTTTGCCCCGTACGATCCCACTCCAGCGCATCATCTGCAGTGACCTCCAAAGGGGCTTTGCTTGGCTGCTGCGCCATTGCAAACACAGGTGCCAAAACCGTTATCATCAATAACGCACCACAATATAAAGCATTCTTCATCGAAGCCCTCCTAAACCTTTTGCCGCATCACGCGAAAACAAAACCAGACGTGCAGGCCCCGTAAAACTGAGCACGCCGTTATCAATATTCGAATAAAGCCCCTTGGACTGTATCGTTCCCGCAGGGCCTTGACCATAAACATCACTTTCCGACAGAACAATTTTTTCATCCAAATGGATCGCCATATGTTGCCCCTCAAGCGTATACCCTTCGCTATCATAGATCTGCACATCATCGCGCAGCACAAGGCGCTTTTGCTCTTGGTTATACATGCCCTTCACCGCGCGCGTAGAAACCCAGCGCCCAGAATTAAGCGTAATATCACCGGTCGGGTCATCCAAAATCACAGTATCGCCTTCGCCGCGCACTGCGCGCTGCGCCGTAATTGTATAAGGCTGCCCTTTATCGTCCTCACTATCAAAGCGCGGCTCGACAAATTCATTTTTCTGGATTGCACGCACAACATCCGTAGCCGGAATTTGTACAATATCTTCTTTGGTGAAAGACGACCACGTAAACGTCACCACAGCCAGCGCCGCACACACCAAAATCAAAAAATATTTAAAAAACTGCATGAACGCAGCAGACTTGCGTCCCTGCACGCGGCGCACAGGGGCATCATGTTCGGAAAAATCTGCTAAACGCTCGGTTGTCGATGGGTCATCAGCCATGACAAAACATTATCTAAGATACACCAGATTGTAAACAATCCTGCAAGCGGATCAAACCAAGTACCCTGCCGTCATCACCGCGCACCAGCAAACTCGTGATATAACTGCCTGCTGTTTTCGTCATCACGTTCAAGGCCTCGGCCGCCAATTTCGTTGGCGCAATCGACTTCGGATCCGCCGTCATAACGTCATCAACCTTGCGCGCAAGCAAATCTGCCGCCATATGACGTTTCAAATCACCATCGGTAATAATGCCGTGCAACTTATCTGCACCTTCTGCAACAATAACGCAGCCCTGATTTTTCTCGCTCAACGCCAAAATCACCTGATCCATAGACGTCCCCGGCGCAACAATCGCCATATCGTCATACGCAATCATCAAATCTGCAACACTTTGTAATTGCTGCCCCAATTTGCCACCAGGATGAAACGCACGAAACTGCTCGGGCGTTAACTTCATACGATCAAGCAACGCCACCGCAATCGCATCACCCAGCGCAATCATCATCGTTGTCGATGTTGTCGGCGCCAAACCATTCGGGCATGCCTCGGGGCTTTTCGGGAGCTGCAAAACAATATCGCTATGACGCGCCAGCGTACTTTCAGGATTACTGGTCATCGCAATCAACGTAATGCCATAACGGCGGGTATAGTGAATAAGATCAGAAAGCTCTTGATTCTCACCAGAATTCGACAACATCAAAACAACATCCAGCGATGTCACCATCCCCAAATCGCCGTGACTGGCCTCACCCGGATGCACAAAATAAGCCGGCGTACCTGTCGATGCCATCGTCGCCGCAATCTTGCGCGCGATATGGCCGCTTTTGCCGATACCGGCAATAATCAAACGACCACCCTTATTTTCCTTCATCCTGGCAATCGCCTCGATCGCCTGCGTAAAGCGCTCGTCCAAAGACGCCTCCAGCGCCTTTAAGCCCTCAATTTCAACCTGAAGAACATTTTTTGCACAATCAATATCAGTCATGAATTAATGCTCGAACAAATCTTGTGAGCCCCAACCCAGCGCATCAAGCTCGGCGCGGACAGGAATAAAATCAAAACACTTCTGCGCAAGCTCAGTCCGACCTGCACGCTCAAGCATCATATCCATCTTGGCTTTCAGCTTGTGCAAATGCAAAACATCCGTCGCCGCATACAATAACTGCGCATCGCTTAGATCCTCTGCACCCCAATCCGTTGATTGCTGTTGCTTGTTAATTTCGACACGCAACAAATCACGGCAACATTCACGCAAACCATGGCGATCCGTATATGTGCGCACCAAACGTGATACCGTGCGCGTACAATAAACCGGCGTACATTCTGTATCTAAATACTGACGAATAACCGCAACATCAAAACGCGCATAATGGAAAATCTTAATGCGGGATTGATCACCAAGCACAGCCTTCAAATTCGGCGCATCATATGTCTGGCGGTCAAGCTGAACCACGTGTGCTTCGCCATCACCATCTGACAATTGCACCACACACAGCGGATCACGATATAAATTAAGGCCCATTGTTTCGGTATCAACACCGATTACATTGGAAAACTGAACATCATCTGGCAAATCACCACGATGGAAATGAATAACTGGATCTTTCATAAGCGAAGATTACTTTACCTTTGTTGAAATGACAAGACTGCCCGATACCTCGCACAGGCGCATTAACCTTGCCCTAAAAACACATATCAATGCGCCTAAAAGTTTTAACGGCTTTCACCGCGCAAAGTAAAGCATTTTCGTTCGCACCATAACCGCCCCTGACAACTGCACGATATATTCACATTTTAAACCATGTTTTTACTTGCCATTTCTTACAAAAATATGGTAAGTGTGACGCATAATAATGTTAAAAATAACAATAAATTAAAAACATACACAAATAACAGGGTGTGCAAAGAGGAACAAACATGTCTTTGCAAAGTTTAAAAGATAAATTTTCATCAGATGCCAAAGGCCGCATTACTGCAGGCCTGCTTTCGCTTGCTGCGCTGAGCCTACCGTTCAGCAGCGCCAGCGCCGATGAAAACCGCATTTCATTGACCGAGGCCCAAGCACGCGCCATTTGCACCCTGCCTAGCAAGGGATATGAATGCGCCACCGCCGGATTCGAAGAACCCATGACTGCAGAACAAATCGCCCGCAGCGATTTCAGCAAAAATCGTATCGTCTATCACTTTGGTAAAGGTCTACTGTCAGCCGGCGTCTTTGCAGAAGCAAACAATAGAGTCGGTGCACCCACCATTGCCATCCCTGGCGGCCCTGATAAGGGACTGGCCATTTTCATTGATGGACACAACCTTGGTACAATCGCCAACCAAACTCAACTCGATCGCGGCGTTGTAAATGCCTCAGTACAAGATTTTTATAAAAAATGGATGGCGAAAAAAGGCGTTGATATCTCAACGGTTTCAGAAAACCCGCGCCAACAAAATGCGGAGCTAACCGCGCGCAACGCCGCACCTGCCGCCGACGCGTCCTAGGATAATTTCATTACCGCGCCCTGACGTTGGTGATAATCATGATCGCCCTGCGGCGCATCCATATTATCGCCCTGCACCGGCGAAACGGATGATGCGTCCTGCGCCAATAATTGTGCAACCTCTGAATCTTGCGATATATTTGCGTATTCTTGTGCCGCGTGCGGGTATTGCGCGATGATGGCGCGCTGTGCTTCCGCACGGGCGGTCACATCGGCGATTTGGTCTGCTGCGCCAATTTCACGCGAAAACGCCTCAACATCCGTATCAGACGGCACATCATCCAGCGCCATATCCAAAGAAAGTGTAAAAGTCGCCGCAAAATCATCGTTCTCAGAAACTTGACCCAAACGCGCGGTCAGGTCATCTTGCTGTTGTTGCGTTGCCTGACCTCCCAACGCCACACTCAATTGTTCCTCAAGGCTCTCTGCGCTCACACGCACATCTTCATCTGCCCGCGCGGCCGTTAACTGACGCTGCCCCGCATCAAGTATCTTTTGCTTATCTTTAATCTCTTGTCTGATATCCGCAACATCGTCGTTAAGCCAATGCTCAATGACCAACATTGCATTCAAAACGGCAACTGGGTCATTGCGATCAACTTTCTTGCCAGTGTGCTTTTCATACGCC